>ENA-OZGC01000003-OZGC01000003.1-human-gut-metagenome-genome-assembly--contig:-NODE-3-length-231166-cov-9.830783_pt1 | contig 231166 bp, 177 predicted proteins | sample MGYA00245109_ERZ653643 | MGnify/ENA primary metagenome ERZ653643 (study PRJEB26926, sample SAMN06165107) | human gut metagenome | biome: ENVO:00009003; feature: ENVO:2100002; material: ENVO:00002003... | reverse complement strand
TTTCCTATATAGGAATGAAGCCGGTGACCGTGCCCGTACAGGACAACATGACCATTCGCCTTGAAGTGTCGGACACCCGCCTCGATGAAGTAGTCGTGACCGGTTACGGTACAGGCAAGAAACTCGGCTCTCTCGTGGGTTCGGTTTCAGTCGTTGGCGAAAAAGTGTTTGAAAACACCCCTTCGTCCAACTTCGTGGACGCTCTTCAGGGCCAGGTTTCGGGTCTTTCAATATTCTCGTCTTCAGGTGAGCCTTCGGCAGTGCCCAACAGTATCCGTATACGTGGTGTCAACTCTATCGAGGCCGGCAACACCCCGCTGTTTATCCTTGATGGAGCTCCCGTGTCGTCAAACATCTTCACGACACTCAATCCCTCCGATATCGAGAGCGTTACAGTGCTCAAGGATGCCGCATCGGTGGCCATCTACGGTTCACGTGCCGCCAACGGCGTTATCGTCATCACCTCAAAGAAAGGTAAATATGGCGAAAAGGCCAAGGTGACATTGCGTGCAAGCTATGGTTTCTCATCAATGGTCGAGGACAAGATCGACATGATGGACTCAAAGCAGTATATCCAGTTCCGCGACCTCATCAACCAGCCCGTAAGTAACAGCATACGCGAACTCGTTGACAACTACGGCATTTCGACCGATTGGCGCGATGTTATTTTTGACAACAGCGCACCCACCTACTCGGTTGAGGCTGCCATCACAGGCGGTAGCGACAATCTGTCGTATTACATCTCGCTCAACCACTACGACCAGGAAGGTATCATCGCACAGTCGGGCATGCGCCGCACATCATTGCGCGCCAACCTCAGCGCCAAGGTAAACGACTGGTTCCGCATAGGATTTGCCAGCAACCTCGGTTTCAGCCGTTGGGAGAGCAACTACTTCTCCGACAACTCAATGAACAACAACTGGAACAACCCTATGGCCATGTCACGCTGGATGTTCCCCTACCAGAGCGACCGCTACTATGAAATCGACGACAACGGCCAGATTCATTTCGGTGACAAGGCTCAATACCTTTGGACTCTTGGTGCGTTCACTCCCGAATATCTCGCAAGCACCCGCGACTTCTATCGCAGCCGCTTGACAGGTAACATCGTGCTTAACCAAACCATCAACCCCATCCACGGTCTTAACATACGCACTCAGCAGGCAGTTAACGCCTACGACTCGCGTGCCAACATGATCCAGAAGCCTCAGCAGGACTTCATCACTCCAATGGGACACAAAGCTCCCGCATCGTCACTGACCGGTTACAACCAGCAGTCATTCACCCGCTACTATTCGTTTACCTACACCAACACAGCCGAGTATCACTTCACAGTCGAGGATAAGCACAACATCACAGCCCTCCTCGGTCAGGAGTCGATAATATCGAAGACAAACGGTTTCGGTGTACGCACCAACGGACAGACCGACCAGCGTCTGCTAATGTTGACCAACGGTACAACAGTAGCCATGAGCAACATTTCGCAGTCAATCATAGAGAGCACCTTCAACTCGTTCTTCTTCACCGGTTCTTACGACTTTGACAACCGCTATTTCTTCGACATCACCTTCCGTCGCGACGGTAGCTCAAAGTTTGCCCCCGACCACCGTTGGTCCAACTTCTGGTCAACCGGCGTGATGTGGAATGCCAAGGCCGAGAAGTTCCTCCAGCCCTACACTTGGCTCGACGACCTCAAGGTTTCGTTAAGCTACGGTACTACAGGTAACTCTTCGATCGACGACTACATGTTCTACGGTGTCGTAGGTCAGGGAACCAATCCCTACAACGGCGGTGCAACCCTGGGTATCTCACAGGCCCCCAACTACGACCTCACCTGGGAAACAGTAAAGGCATTTGACCTCGGCTTGAAATTCGGCCTCTTCAACCGCCTCAACTTTGATGTCGACTTCTATCACAAGAAAACATGCGACATGCTCATGGATATCCCCTACAGCTTCACTACAGGATTCGCAAGCGGTTACGGCAACATCGGATCGATGAAGAACGTAGGTGTCGATGTTGAGTTCCAGGCCGACATCTTCAAGAATCGCGACTGGTATGTGGGCGCTCGTGTCAACTTCAACTACAACAAGAATGAAATCACCGAACTGTTCAACGGACAGACCGAATACACTCTTGCCAACTATGGAATGCAGCTCGCAGTAGGACACCCCTACGGAGAACTCTACTACGTGCCCTACGCAGGTGTTGACCCCCGCGATGGTAAGCAGATGTGGTGGGACAAGGACGGCAACCTCACCAAGGTGTTCAATGAAGAGCGCGACTCTCGTCTTCTCGGCAAGGGCCTCTACTCACCCTGGACCGGCGGTTGGGGGCTTGACCTCCGCTGGAAGGACATCTCGGTACGCTGCGACTGGGCATGGGCTGCCGACAAATACATGATCAACAACGAACTCTTCTTCGTAAGAAACGCCAACATGGGTACGGGCAACAACCAGATGGTTGACATGCTCAACATTTGGACCAAGCCCGGCGACATCACCGACATCCCCGCATTCGGCGAAGAGATCGAATTTGACGACCGAATGGTAGAGAACGCATCCTACATGCGCATGAAGAACCTCACCGTTCAGTACAATCTCCCCCGCAAGCTTCTTAACAAGATTGCGCTCCAAAACGTGGCATTCCACTTCACAGGCCGAAACCTCTTGACATTTACCGGCTTCACCGGTTACGACCCCGAGCCTGAGCGCAACCTCGTAATGAACCTCTATCCCAATACTCGCCAATATGAATTTGGCTTGGAAGTAACATTCTAATTAAAAGAAACATTCCGTAATGAAACGAATATTATTATCACTTTTTGTAGGGGTCGGACTCCTGACATCGTGCGACATGGACAAGGCGCCTTACGGCTCCTTGGATGACTCCTCCGCTCTACAGAGCGTCAACGACTATGCCGGTTTCCGCAACGGTATATACAGCAACATCCGAAGCTTCGCCACGGGAGGATACATTTACTACTCCGACATACAGAGCGACCAGTTTCTCGGCCTTACCATAGCCGGAAACCGTAACGGCGAGTTTAACAACGGCCTTGTTACCGCCAGTTCACAGGCAATCGGCGATGTGTTTGAAGGCATGTACACACGCATTTCCAACACCAACTACTTCCTCAACAAGGCTGAAGCTGCAATCGCCATACCCGATTACTTCACCGGCGACGAAATGGTGCTGATGCAGCGTTACATTGCCGAGGCTAAGTTTGCCCGCGCCTACTACTACTTCTGGATGATGGAGCGTTTCTGCCAGCAGTACACTCCCGACAAAGCCGACACCCCCGCCCTCGGTCTGCAGCTCGTAACCGAGTTCAACCCCAACGGCAACTCGGCCAACTATCCCGGACGCAGCACCATGGCCGAAACAATAAAGCTCATCAAGGACGACCTTACTGAAGCCCGCACCGGACTTGCACAGTATGAGCAGATTGACAACAAGGGCATCAAGCCCATGGCTCCCTATATCAACACCTATGTAGTTGATGCTCTTGAAGCCCGCATCGCCCTCTATCTCGGCGACTACGCAACTGCCATCAGCAAGGCTGAGTCGGTTATCAACTCACAGGTCTACACCCTTGCCAACGTAGACAACTACATCGACATGTGGACCAACGACGAGAGCACCGAGCTTATATTTGTTCCGTTTGTTGACTCTTCCGAGTCAGGCGGCATCGACAACACTTCCTACGGTTACATCTCCTATCAGGACGAAAAGTCAGCCGACTATATTCCCACCATCGATGTCCTTGCAAGCTATGAGGACGGTGATGTGCGTTTAGGCTCATTCTTCACTGTTTGGAACCTGAATTTTGACGGCGACTCACAGCCCGCCTATGTATTCTTCAAATATCCCGGCAACAGCGCCCTGATCAACGGCATTGACTACCGCAAGAACAAGCCCAAGCCCTTCCGTCTTAGCGAGCAGTATCTCATCCTTGCCGAGGCTGCTGCTGCAACCGGAGCTACCGACAAAGCCAACTCGGCGCTCAACACCCTGCGTCGCAACCGCATCGAGGGTTGGGAGGATGTAAATTACACCGGTTCGGCTCTTACCCAGCAGATTCGCAACGAGCGTGCCAAGGAGCTTATCGGCGAAGGATTCCGTCTTAACGACCTGCGTCGTTGGGGTGTAGCCTTCCAGCGCAACGGTGAATATCCCATCAACGCCGACATAGAGCAGTTTATCGTATCGTCGAGCCTCTCATGCAAGTACACAGCCGATGACACTCGATACACCTGGCCTATACCTACCGACGAAATGGAAATCAATCCTCAGCTCGCCGGTCAGCAAAATCCCGGTTATTAATATTTCATGACCATTAAATAAAACGACAATGAAACTTTATAAAATATTAATGATGGCTTTGGCTGTGCTCGGTCTTTCGGCATGTTCCGACGACAACGACACCAACACCGCCGGCAATGTGACCGTGTGCATGGAGCAAGCCGAAATCAGCGTAAGAGAGAGCCGAGGCATTTTCAACATTCCGGTTAAATTGACCGGCGAGCCCAACGGCCCTGTACGTGTGACTGTAAAGGTGGAAGAGGTGGCTCCGTCACCCGCCATGGCCGATGTGCACTACCTCGTGACATCACAGAACATCACCATATCAGCCGATGACAAGTCGGGATATATCGAAATCAAGACTGTCGACAACACCGAGGAGAATGAGGCCCGCGTGTTCAACGTGACAATCGAAAGCGCTGAAGGTGCCACAATAGGCACTCCGGCCACTACCACTGTCACAATCAAGGACGACGACTCCGATCCCTATATCAAGCTCTGCGGAACCTGGACATTCACAGCGCTTGACCCGTGGGAAGATACCGAAATATCCTACACTCTCAAGATGGAAACACCTCCCGCCGATGACGACTATTACGGCAAGGAACTCTATGCCTACGGCCTTGAGGGCGAAAGCATTCTCTATCTGCCCTTTACTTACAAGGGCAATGAGGAAACAGGTGAATTCTCATTGACTGTCGACTACGGACAATTCATGACAACAAGCATCCTCAACTTCGGATTTAAAGGAGTGTTAGTGTCGATGGGCGAAGTTGACGGAAAACTGTCAACCTCCGGCAAATTGAATTGTGAAGTCAATAGCGACATGACTGAGATTACATTCAATCCCAATGACATACTCTATGGTGGTATATTCACCTATCCCGATATGGGATACAAGGGTCTGTATACCGGATTCTACAGCATGAAACTCGTGAAAGTTCAGTAACCGATCGATTACGTTATCCTATATTGAAGGCGTGCGAAATAATTCGCGCGCCTTCTTTTTATGTCCACAAACACGCATCATGACAACACACCGCCCGGGGGCAAAATGGCCTGTTTTTGGCCCTATTTCGCATCCAGGAATCTTCTTTATACTAACTATTTTGTAGTACTTTAATAGATAAACAGCTATACATAAGCCATTTAGCACAAAGTTAGTATCTCTCGGCAAGAGATACTACGTGTAAGTGCAAATAAGGCTTAACAACTAAGCTCAGTTCTATACAACATTAAAAACTTTATATGTCTAATTAAAAATTGTAGTATGAAGAAGTTCATTCTTTTACTTTTTGCACTCCTGACCGTAACGGCCGTGTCGGCACAGACACGCACCGTGACGGGAACAGTCGTGTATGCCGGCGACGGCGAGCCGCTTCCCGGCGCGACCATCCTCCCCGTAGGTGGCGGCCTCGGAACTGCTACCGACATCGAAGGCGAATTTTCATTGAAAGTGTCGTCAAGCGTCACTAAACTCCTGGTGTCCTACGTGGGAATGCTCACGCAGGAGGTACCCATCACCGACGGACACATGACCATCCGTCTTACCAACTCGGAGAACAAGCTTGACGAAGTCATGGTAGTAGCTTACGGCACAGCCAAGAAATCGGCCTACACCGGTGCGGCATCAGTGGTAAGCGCAGCCGACATCGAGGATCGCCTCGTGTCCAACATCACCAACGCCCTCAGCGGTACGGTGGCCGGTGTGCAGACACTCAACAGCAACGGCCAGCCCGGTACATCGTCGACCGTGCGCATACGCGGTGTGGGCTCAATCAACGCATCTATGGCTCCCCTCTATGTGCTTGACGGAATGCCCTACGACGGCGACATCGCAGGACTCAATCCCGCCGACATCGAGTCGATGACAGTGCTCAAGGACGCAGCCGCAGCCGCCCTCTACGGAGCGCGCGGTGCCAACGGTGTAATCCTCATCACCACAAAGCGAGGCAAGGAAGGCAACGCCAAGGTGACATTTGACGCCCGCTGGGGTTCCAACTCACGCCAAGTGTCAAACTACGATGTCATCACAAGCCCCGAGCAATTCATGGAGCTCACCTATGCGGCTCAGCGTAACGCAGCCATATACCACCTCGGTTACAGCGCTGCCGACGCACACGCCTACGCCAACCGCAAGCTGCTCGACACATCGGAGAACGGCCCCATAGGTTATCTGCTCTACACAATCCCCGACGGACAGTGGCTCATAAACCCCGACGGAACATTCAACCCCAATGCCACACGAGGCTACAGCGACGGCACCTACTATTACACCCCCGACGACTGGAGCAAAGCCACATTCCGCAACGGACTCCGTCAGGAGTACAACGTGAGCGTGTCGGGAGGCAATGACCGATTCAATTATTACGTGTCGGCCGCCTACCTCAACGACGAGGGTATCATCGACAACTCGGCATTTGACCGTCTGTCGACACGTGCAAGCGTCGAATATCAGGCCAAGAAATGGCTGAAGATCGGCACCAACATCTCCTACTCGTTCAGCAAGTCAAAGTATCCCGACCTGCAGACCGAAAGCGGTTCGTCGGGCAACGCCTTCCAGGTAGCCAACTACATTGCGCCCGTCTACCCCATCTACGTGCGCAACGCCGACGGCTCGCTGATGATGAACACCACCTACAACCGCCCCGTATATGACTACGGCGACGGACAGAGCACCAACTTCACCCGCGCCTACATGTCGATGGCCAACCCCGCATCGTCGCTTCTCTACGACACCGAGGAATATCTCACCGACCTGTTCAACGGAAAGTGGTTTGTACAGATTACACCCATCGAAGGCCTCTCGATTACCGGCAACGTGGGATTGACAATCGACAACACCCGCACCCACATCATATCCAATCCCCTCTACGGACAGTCGGCATCCTACAACGGTCAAGCTCTTCAGGTGGCCGAGCGCATCAAGGGACTCAACCTGCAGGCACTTGCCAACTACCGCAAGACATTCTTCGACAAGCACACTTTTGACTTCCTCCTCGGTTACGAAAGCTACGAGTGGAACGACGAGTACACCCAGGCCATCGGTAACAACCTCTACAATCCCGGCAGCTGGGCGGTAAACAACACCCTCAACGACGACCGACGCAAGGGCTACGGCTCCTACGGTGCCTACTCTACCCGCGGTTACTTCGGACGCATCAACTACGACTTCGACAGCAAGTACTTCGCAAGCTTCAGCTACCGTCGCGACGGTTCGTCACGCTTCCATCCCAAGAACCGCTGGGGTAACTTCTACTCCGTGTCGGCAGCCTGGGACATTGCCCACGAAGCATTCATGATGTCGACAAGCGAGTGGCTCGACCAGTTGAAACTGCGCGCGTCATTCGGCCAGCAGGGTAACGACGGCATAGGCAACAACTACGCCTACCTCGACCAGTTCACCATTTCAGGTGCCACCGAGTGGAGCGACGGACTGCTGAGCTACAAGGGAAATCCCGACCTCACATGGGAAACATCCAACGCATTTAACGTAGGTGTCGACTTCAGCCTGTGGAAAGGAATGCTCAGCGGTAGCGCTGAATTCTTCAACCGCCAGACGAGCGACATGCTCTACAACAAGCCAGTGGCTCCGTCGCTCGGTTACTCATCGATACCTATGAACATCGGCTCGATGCGCAACAGCGGTTTTGAAATAGAGCTGAACTACCGTCCCGTAACCACACGCAACATCACATGGGACATCAACTATAACGCTACATTTGTCAACAACAAGATCCTGAAACTCGCTCCCGAACTTGAAGGAGAACTCATCTCGGGCTCACGCATCTACCGCGAAGGCGAGTCGATGTATCAGCTCTACATGGTCAAGTATGCAGGCGTGGATCCCGCAACAGGACGCGCACTCTACTGGGGCAAGGACGCTGAAGGCAACGAGTTCCCCACCACCGACTGGTCGGTAGCCTACAACGGCGACACCGCTTCGGGAGCCCAGGCCAACCGCTGCGCCACCGGCAACCTTCTTCCCGTAGTCTACGGAGGTTTCGGAACTACGCTGAAAGTCTACGGTTTCGACCTCGCCATAGCATGCTCCTACCAGCTCGGAGGCAAGATATTCGATTCGGGCTATCAGGAAATGATGGGTACCGGCACATCGGGCGAATACGGACAGACATTCCACAAGGACATTCTCAACGCATGGACACCCGAGAATCCCTACACCGATGTTCCCCGTCTTGACGCCGAGGAAGCCTACCCCTTCTTCAACTACACGACAACTCGCGGTCTTATAACATCCAACTACCTTGCCATCAACAACATCACCTTGGGTTACACGCTGCCCTCTTCCGTCACCAAGCGCATAGGCATCGAAAGCATACGCGTATACGGAGCAGCCGACAACCTCGCCCTTTGGAGCGCACGCAAGGGCCTTGACCCGCGACAGAGCTACACATCATCGACAACATCAACCTACACTGCAATGCGTTGCATATCGGGTGGCGTGAAAGTCGTGTTCTGATAATGATTAACAACCAATTGAATTTTATTGAACAATGAAACTGCTTAACAAGATATTTTCCATAGCCGTTGCGGGAATCGCCGTGGTCGGATGCAACGACCTCGACACCGCCCCGATGGGAAGCACCATCACCTCCGACCAGCGCGAGGAGGTGCTTGGAGGAAACCCGGCAATGGCCGAGGCCGGAGTCAACACCATTGCAAGTAACTTCAAGCAATACGGAAAGGTCGACTCCGACGAGCACACCGATTTCGGATACCCCTCGATAATGCTTGCTCTCGATGTGAGAGGCGCCGACATGGTGAGCGCCTACACCGGCTACAACCGTTATTACGCACAGGTGGCCTACAGCGACATTACCGCAGGTTCATCGATTACCAACATTATATGGTACACGATGTACAAGCAGATATATGCCTGCAACAGCCTCATCTCATCGCTCGACAAAGAGTCGACCGACAAGACCAACATGTACTATCTCGGTCAGGCCTACGCCGTGAGAGCTTTCGACTACCACGTACTCGCACAGCTCTATCAGCACACCTACCTCGGCAACGAAACCAAGCCCTGCGTGCCCATAATCACCGAGCAGAACGAAGCCGAGGCTGCCGCCAACGGAATGCCCCGCGCATCGGTTGAAGATGTCTACACTCAGATTCTGGGCGACATCGACACCGCAATCGAACTTCTTGAAAACTCGGGCCGACTCGGCACCACCTCACGCAACGACAAGAAATTTGTCACCGCCTCCACCGCTCACGGACTGCGTGCACGCGTCTACATGTGCATGGGCCGCTGGGACGAGGCCGCAGCCGACGCTCAATATGCCATCACCAACTCCAAGGCTACACCCTACAGCTTTGACGAGCTGTCGGCACCCGCTTTCAATTCGGGAAGCGAGCACTCATGGATGTGGTCGGTCAACATCGAGCCGTCCGACCGTTGCGTCACCACAGGTATATGCAACTTCCCGTCGATGATGGGTTCGCTCTGCTACGGATATGCATCAGTAGGCGGATGGCGCCGCGTCAACCAGAATCTTTACCGCACACTCTCGAAGACCGATGTGCGCAGCGGATGGTGGATCGACGAGAGCGGAAATGGCAGCTATGCCGGCATAGCGTCACTTCCCGTGTCAAGCTCTCTGTCCAAGCAGTCATGGTACAAGGGACAGATGCAGTGTGACGAGTATCTCTACTACCTGTCGGGAGGCTCAAGCAGCTACCTCCAGGTAAAGTATGCTCCTTATGAGAATCTGATGTACCAGAGCAACAACGCCTGCGATGTGCCGCTGATGCGTGTCGAGGAGATGTATCACATCATCGCCGAGGCACAGGCAATGGGTGGAAACCCGTCGCTCGGAGCACAGACACTCACCAACTTCGTCCAGACCTATCGCGACCCCGATTATGTGTGCACCGAGGCATCGGCCGAAGGAGTACAGAATGAAGTATATCGCCAGCGTCGCATCGAATTCTGGGGCGAGGGACTCGGATGGTACGACATGATGCGCCTCAAGAGAGGTGTTGATCGCCGAGGAGCCGGATTTGCCGCAGCGCAGACCTACAACATCCCCGCCGGCGACCCGTGTCTGATTTTCCAGATTCCGCAAGGCGAGCAAAACGGCAACCCGCTGCTCGGAGAAATCAATCCTGCGGCTACACGCCCGAGTGCGGTGAAGTAACAATCACTCAACTTTAAACATTCAGAATAATGAAATTCTTAAAATCACATATTGTTTTTGCCCTGGCTGCAATGGCCGCATTGTCGTCGTGCAGCGAGGACGGATACTGGGACCAGTATTCCGAAGCCGACAACAAGTTCAGCTTCCAGCAATCGAGCGTATCCTACAAGTACAGCAGTCCCGATTTCCCGTCGACCATAACGGTTCAGATAACACGTGACGACTCCAACGGCGAGGCTACACTCCCCGTAACCGCCACAACCGACGCTGCGGGAATCTCGTGCCCCTCACAGGTCACATTCCCGGCCGGAGTCAACTGCGTGGAGTATCCTATAACTGTCGATGCAGCATCCATCCCGTTTGCCGAGGACATAACAGTGAAACTGGCAATTACCGATGATGACACTTCGATTTCGGGAATCGGCGCAATCACAGTCAGCCTGTACAAAGACTTCACATGGAACTACATAGGCGACGGTGTCTACACTACCAACATATTCGGCGACCAGTGGCCTCAGCCCGTCTATCGCGCACAGGAGAATCCTCAAGCCTTCATGCTTGAGAATCTCATCGCGACAGGCTACAACATCTGGTTCATGCTCGATGACACCTACTCGCAGGTACAGTACTACCCGCTTCAGGCCACAGGCTACTACGACCAAGGCGACCTCACCTACTATCTTCCCAATCTGAGCCAGTCCTATGTCGACGGCGACGATGTAGTGTTCCTTCAGCAGCTCGCCTACTACAGCGGTGCCAATCTCGCACTGCTCGCCCGCAGCTGGGAGTCAATAACAATGCCTGCCGGTTGGAACAACTGATTGAATAAAAGCAACAACAATCCTTAAAGACAGCAGAATCGGAGAAGTCGGTAAAACGGCTCCTCCGATTCTCATTTTTTTTACATCTGTGGATTTATGCTGTCGCGTGACATGCCGCCCGGTGGCAGGCAGTCGTCACTCTATGTATCCGAACGAACGCAGCTTGTTTTCGCGGTTGCGCCAGTCCTTCTCCACCTTGACAAACAGTTCGAGATAAACGTGCTTGCCAAAGAAGGTTTCGATGTCCTTGCGGGCCTCGGTGCCTATGCGCTTGAGCATTGTGCCGCCCTTGCCTATGATGATGCCCTTCTGTGAGTCACGCTCAACGTAGATCACTGTCATTATGTGGATGGAGTCCTCCTTTTCCTCAAACTTCTCCACTACTACCTCTACCGAGTAAGGCACCTCCTTGTCGAGATTAAGCAACAGCTTCTCGCGGATTATCTCGGTGACGAAGAATCGGGCCGGCTTGTCGGTCAGCGCATCCTTACCGAAATATGGCGGAGCCACGGGGAGCAGCTCAATGATGCGGTTCATCAGCGTATCGGTGTTAAACTTCAGCTTGGCCGATGTGGGGAACACCTCGGCGTTGGGAAGCAGATCCTTCCAGCGTCCCACTATCGACTCCAGTTCATCGTTGCCTTTCAGCAAGTCAATCTTGTTGATGACAAGCAGCACGGGCACGGTTTCCTTTGCCACCTTTGCGAGGAAGTCGGCATTCTTGGTGGGATCCTCTACAACATCGGTCACATAGAGCAGCACATCGGCGTCGGTCAATGCACCCTCCGAGAACTCACGCATAGCTTCCTGCATCTTATAGTTGGGCTTCAGCACTCCGGGGGTGTCGGAGAACACTATCTGGTAGTCGTCGGTGTTGACTATGCCCATTATGCGGTGACGCGTAGTCTGCGCCTTTGAGGTTATTATACTTATACGCTCACCCACAAGGTCGTTCATAAGCGTCGATTTTCCCACATTTGGATTGCCTACGATGTTAACAAAACCCGATTTATGGTTTTCGTTCATAATACTTGAATTTTGTATGTTAATATTCTTTTTCTATCCTATATAACAAAAATCGAGCCGAAAGTTATCGTCATGTCACTAAAAAAGATCAACTCTCCTCCATGCCTCTGAACCACTCATCGACTGTAGGGGTATCCTCGGCAAGGCCCGTGACGCCCTCTATGCCGTACTCCTCGTCATGTTGCGAGCGGTCAAGGCCGATTTCCTCGCTGCGGCGTGAAACTCGCAGCGGAACCAACTTGTTGGTTATCCAATAAAGACCGTAACTCATTAAAAACGTATAGGCAAACACCATCAAAAGCACCAGGATGTGATTCCAGAAAAATTCGGTGCGCGAAATCATCTCGGCATCGCCGGCTGCAAAAAAGTCGTATGCGAATATTCCTGTCAGCACCGTTCCCAGAATTCCGCCAAGTCCGTGAGTGGGAAACACATCGAGTGCATCGTCAAGCATCTGTCCGTAACTCTTCCAGCTCACTGCCATGTTGCAGCATATCGTTATCACGAAGGCTATGAACACGCTCTGTCCCACAGTGACCCATCCGGCACACGGAGTGATGGCGACCAGCCCCACAACGGCACCGATGGCCGCTCCCATTGCCGACGGCTTGTGGCCGCGCAATGCGTCAAACACCACCCATGTAACCATGGCCGTTGCAGCTGCAGTGTTGGTGTTCAAGAATGCCGAAACCGCGATGCCGTCGGCGGCAAGCGAGCTACCGCCGTTGAATCCGAACCATCCCAGCCACAGCAACGCAGCTCCAAGCAACACAAACGGCACATTGGCCGGCTTGGCGTCACGCTTCGATGAACGCTTGCCGAGAAATATCGCTCCGGCAAGAGCCGCAATACCCGATGCGGCATGAACCACGATGCCTCCGGCATAGTCATGCACATGAAGCATGGCAAACAAGCCGTCAGGGTGCCACGTGCAGTGAGCAAGAGGACAGTAGACAAACACCGTCCACAACACCATAAACAGCAGATAGCCCGCAAAATGCACTCGCTCGGCAAAGGATCCGGTGATAAGCGACGGGGTGATGATGGCAAATTTCATCTGAAACAGCGCAAACAACGCAAGCGGAATCGTGGTCGTGGCAATGCCAATCTGACTCATGCCCTCACGGCTCGGATCGGTGACATTGAGCACTCCCACATTCTCAAACATGAAGAAGTCGGCAGGATTGCCTATGACATGCCACACATCATTTCCGAAAGCGAGGCTGAACCCAAACACAACCCAGATTACACTTACAAATCCCATGACAATGAAACTTTGAAGCATCGTCGAAATCACATTCTTGACCCTGACCATGCCTCCGTAGAAAAACGAAAGCCCCGGAGTCATCATCAACACAAAAATAGTAGCGGTTATCATCCATGCCACATTGGCATACAGATGATCGTTAGGCATATCGAAAATGCCTTCTCCGGGACTAACAAACAAGCCAACAACGCTAATGGCAATCATAAGCACAAATGCCGTGAGCCATCCTAAATCAATCTTTTTAGCAGTAAAGAAACTCATAACAACAATAAGTTAAAATCATTTGACGCAAAATAAGTCAAAAGATATTAAAATAACAAATATTTTAGCAATTTTCTTTAAAACAATCTGTACTATTTTCATTTTTCCAATATTTAACATACCTGCGCATAAATATGACACTATACCTAATTACGCCGTACAGCAGTTTAAACCCGCTTAAACGCAAGCTCCGGCACAAAAACAGCTGTCAAAATCGCCTGTTGTCACAAAATTAGTCGCTCCGATATTGCACAAGAGAAAAATTGTCATTACCTTTGCACCGCAAAGAAGCCCAGATGGCGGAATCGGTAGACGCGCTGGTCTCAAACACCAGTGGAGCAATCCATCCCGGTTCGATCCCGGGTCTGGGTACTGATAATGACTGATAATCGTTTGATTTTCAGTCATTATTTCTTTTATAACGTGTACTAAAAGTGTACTATCGGCGAAAATCACGCAATTCCAAGCGAATGGGTCTGTAATTTTTTAACAGCCATTAGTTATATTTAATTGCCTTTGTTTTCTTGTTGTATGACAATATAAAAAGCCGCTCGGATTGTGAGCGGCTTACTTGGGGTGTATGAATAGGCTGGATTTATTCTTTGATGGAATTGAGGTCACGGAATAGTTTTACGTATTGCGGCCACATATAGACTATGCCGTAAACGATAGCAAACAGTATAGTAGCAACCGTTGCCCAAAAACCTGTTTGGTTATAACTCCAAAAGGATTGGAAAAGGAGCGTGAAAAACACCGCGAGGCAAACAATGAAAAACACCTCTCCTGAGATCATCATCAATTTTATGCTCGCTGTCCGGGAAAATATTTTGGCCGGAGGGAGAGCTGCAATATCGATACGGCTTAATTGGGAGTACACGAAGATATACCATCCCGCACCCACAGCAAGACAAACAGCCATGCCGATTTTGAGATAGTTGGGAAATGATTGAGGTTCTATGTTGCCAAGTGCCATTGCAGCGAAAACAACAGCGATGACGATACATGACACGAATCCCTGGCGGATTTTTTTGAGTATCTTGGTTTTAGCCGTTTGAGAAGCTGATACATTTATTTTGATGTCAGAGTTTGTCTTTGCGAGCACCTGCTCAAGCGTTGACATACTTTTTTTGAGTTCGTCGAGTTGCATATTATATCTGTTTTGAGAGTTTTTCTTTAATGCGGTGAATTTTTACAGCAACAGTGTTGCGTTTAAGTCCGATGATGTCGGCAATTTCGTCATACGAATGTTCATCGAGCCAAAGGAGCATGATTGCTTTCTCAATATCTTCAAGTCGGTTGATCAACGATTGAAGTGCTTGAAGATTTTCCCTTTGCGCATCATCGGCTTCTGATGAAATGTCAAGAAGTCCGAAATTAAGCGACACTGTTTCGATTTTGGGCTTTGACGAGCGCAAGGCCATGAGTGCCGAGTTTACCGCCACCCTGTAAATCCATGTTGACATCTTACTGTCACCTCGAAACTGTTTTAATCCCAGCCAGATGTTGACATAGATTTCTTGCCGGAGGTCATCAAACGGCAATTTGTCGTTAGCATAAAAATAGCTGACTTTGTTGATGATTCGGGAGTGCTGCTTTATGAGCGAGGCAAAATCCCTTTCGTTAGTTGGTGGGTCTGTCATACTTCTTTTGTTTGTTTTGCCTCGTTAGGTGCATATTTAGCCCCGAAAGTTTCATAAACACGAATTAATTTTTTGATTCTCAACAAAGGTAGTAATAATCAAGACTCTACACATTACTATAATGCCCTAAAAGTCTACTGCCGAAAAAACATAGCCCTACATCCCCAAATTTTGCTGATGTCTGATGTCGTGGCATCGAAAAGATGCTTATATTTGTAAATCACGACAGTATATATACCGCGCTGATGAGAATAGATTTTGTTATATGGGCTCTATCATTATTATGTTTTGCAGGATGCAACCGCCATCCTCAAGGACATAATGATGAAAATAACGCCGCAATCAATGACTCACTCCCCACTAACGTAACAATACACGCCGACAGCATATCGACCTCCAATCAGGCTCCTGAATTCCAAGCCGATACGCTTGCGTGCAACGACACGGTCAACGTAACGCACACTCCCTCGGCAAAAGAGTTGGACGAGCTTCAGAATTTAATCTCAAGCCGATTGCAACAGCTGAAAGGCAATCCTCTGCAACAAAATGTGTGGTGTATCGCGGTGCTGCCCGATGCTGTTGAAGTGTCATTGGCAATCAATACTCCATATTGGCGCGATGAGTTCCGACGGTATATTTCCGACTCCCCCTACATCCTGTTTGACGGGCCGTCAAAGCCAGCGCCGATCTCAGAATTGGTTGACTCCTTAGTTGAGCTTCAGACAGTAACACTACAACCCGACAGCTCCTCATTCTCGGTAAATTCCGGGGTAGCCGCGTTTACCCTAACCAATGACAGCGAAAGAGATATCGAATTTGGCATCCGATACATCATCGGATTCAAAGACTCCGACGGCATTTGGTACAGGCTGCCTCATCCCGGGATATGGGAGGATATGGGAATTGTCATTAAGCCCACCGGCAAATACACGATTAAGGCCGCACTAAATCCCAAGCTTAACAGAAACAAGCCCGGAACCTATCGGCTGTACAAACAAATCCAATTCGCCGACAAGCAAGCCCCCGTATGGTTGATGACCGAGTTCCGGTTGGAATAACGGCCGATTGTCACAATCCTGCCGGCCAAGTCAGCGACAACCTCAATCATTTTTATATCCTCTTCGGGCCAACAATTTATGCCGGCGCATGATTCAATATTGGCAAAATTGTATAACTTTGCCGATGGGTCAATCATCATCAACCCGCTACATAAAATCTTACTGGAGGCAATCCCTAAATGAAATCAGCAATCACATCTCTCTTGGTCATCGCCATCACGCTATTAGCATCGTGTGAAAATCGCTCGGGCTATCTCGACGACGATCAGCAATCGACTGTTTCAATGCTCACTGATGTGGAGTGGCTGCTGTCATATTCCCGCCCAAGTATCGGTGATGAGCAAAGCTACGACAACGAAACGCAGATTTACAAGTTTGACCGCACAGGCAAGGGATGGGTCGCCAACGGATCATTTACCGACGCTTCAATAAAGGAAAACACGAGATACTATCAGTGGACATTCACCACGGGAAACTTTACTGTCATCTACATGACGGGCAATGCGGTGGATGGTTACTGGCTTATTGAAAAACTAACCGCCAATGAGTTATGGGTGGAATGGGCACAACAGGATCCCGTGATATATCCCGATCAATATAATACCCACTACAAATTTAAAGCTCGGAAATCAACAAAATGAAGTCACTTAACATTTTCACAATCACCTCGCTCTTCATAATGAGCCTGCTCACAATCGCTTGCAATGACGACGACAAGGAGCCTGAAGTATTCCCTATACGCTTTACGCATCAAGACTATACCATCCTGTTTGGCACAACCGCAAGCATCGATTTTTATGACGGCGGCGGTGTTTATGAACTTGAGGCAAGCAATCCCGATGTATTGGGTAAAGTCACCATTGACTTGGAGAACCATCAGCTGAAAGTGTTTCCTGCAAGCGTGGGCGAATCTTCGTTGACAATTACCGATGTGAATGCCCACAGCTCGGTCACGCTGCGGTTTACTGTAGAGGATTTCTATCTCTCCTTCAAGATTGATGAAATCACCGGTGAAAACACCAATTCCTATTTGACCAAAGGAGGTGAAATCCGATTCATCAGAGATGAGGACAACACCAAACAGGTAAAAATCATGCGTCACAACAACCTGACCCATCAAATGGAATATGTGGCAAACGGACATTTTGACATCACCCAAAGCTCTACCAACATATTTACGCTTGACATGGCCCTCCATTCAAAACGCGAAGAGGAGCTGGAAGCATTCAGCTACACCATAGGCGGCGATTGGGAATGTCTTAGGCTGTTTGAATCCTACTTTGGGTATGACTGGGGCACGAGCATAGCATCCAAATCGCTACCTGTAAAGCAACTCGAAATGACCCTGACCGACACATTCAACGACTGCAAAATAACCTGCACAATCCAGCCCTTCAATCCCAACAAATAGCCACCACCGGTGGCGCAAATCCCGCCGGTAGGGACGCGATACATCGCGTCCGCATCGAAAAAGGACAATATTTGCGCCCGTATCAAAAATGGTAATGTTTATTTGCGGACGCGATGTATCGCGTCCCTACTTCTTCCATCAATTCCATATTCAACAACAAATTCAATAATTATCAGCGTCTTAACAATTATTAACTACGAATTATCGTTATAACTATAAGCTGTAGGTTATATTTGCAATATCAAACTTTTTGCAATATGGAAAAACTTACCGCAAAAGAAGAAGAAATCCTTGGCCTGTTCTGGGAACGAGGTCCGCTGTTTGTAAGAGAGATTGTTGAAATCTACGATGATCCCAAGCCTCATTTCAACACCATCTCAACCATTGTCCGCTCCCTTGAGGATAAGGGGTATGTCCGACATGAGCAACAGGGAAAGTCCTACAAATATTTTGCCACAGTGGCCGAAGAGGACATGGGAAAGAACTCCCTCTACTCAATCGTAGGCCGTTATTTTAAGAATTCCTACCTGCGCGTGGTATCATCGTTTGTCGAAGACGGCAATATCCCCGTGGAGGATTTAAGGAAGCTGCTTGACGAAGTCGAGCAAAGAAACGGAAAGTCATGAACGCCCTGTTTTCCTATTCGATGGCAGTGTCGGCAGTGCTGGTGCTCATATATCCGGTACTTTACCTCACGGTCAGTCGCAACAATAGCTTCCGGTTCAACCGCCTGCTTCTTGGATTCGGGCTGTTGGCGGCATTTGCTCTGCCGTTGATTATGACACTTAATGTCACGCCTATCCGACATCTCGCCGACACCGCCGCCGTTTTAACCGGCGACATCGTCATCAAAAATGCGGTCACCGTCACACCGCAAACTCCCGACTCCGGCATCCCTGTCATCATGGCACTGTTGGGAATCTACTATTGCGGCGTGTTGGTGCTGACATTAAAGACTCTCTACTCCCTATTGCAGTTAAATCGGCTTAAACGACACTGTCGCAAAGAGTCGCATGACAACCATGCATTGTATATCCACGACAACGATCTGATAGCTCCTTTCAGCTTTGGAAAATCAATATTCCTGTCAGAGGGCGACCGCAACGACCCGGTCATCAAGCATGAATGCGGCCATGTCGATGCCAGCCACTGGATTGACATTCTCATAGCTGAATCAGGTTGCATCCTGCTTTGGTACAATCCATTTATGTGGCTCTACAAAAACCTCATCAAACTGAACCACGAGTACGAAGCCGATCACTATGTTATAAGCAGCGGCATGGACATTTCCGAATACCAACATTTACTCATTTCAAAAGCGTTAGGCCGCAGAATAATGCCGCTGACCAACAGCTTGACCAACGGAACCCGAAATTTCCGCCGCCGCATTCTTATAATGAGCGAGGGCAAAACCTCCTCCGCGAGGAAACTGCTTGCAGCCCTCATGATTCCGTCATTTGTCATCGCTGCCGCCCTATTGACCCATCCGGTTTCCGCCAATGTATTATCCTCGATAACGAATTTCAAGATGCCCGAGGCATCGGAGATTTCAGAGCCTCAGCCCGTTGCAGCCATCGCTGACGAGGCAGAAGACGAAATCAATGATGCCCCTGCCACAAGCCCGATTCAACTACCCTCGCCATTGACCGACCAACAGGATCTACACAAAGTGATTGAATACTCCTTCAAGTTTTTAGACAAAAACGACTCTCCGCTGAAGACAAATATCGAAATCACAATAGACAAAGACGGGAAAGTTATCGGCACTGATTATTCCGGGGAAATCCCCTCCGAAGTCAAGATAGAGTTGGAGGAATCCTTATCCAAAATCATATTTAGCCCCACCCTCAATAAAGAGGGAGAACCTGTTCAGGTCAAAATAGTCATCCCTGTCAGGAAAGCAGTATAATCGTCCGAAATAAAACTCCTTTCAATCTTGCTGTCACAACAGCGAGCAGCCTATCTTACACCTAAACCGATGGTCATGTCACAACATACGAAGCATATAATCAGCACATTAAGTGTATTATTCCTTTTTCACCTCACGACATCTGCCCAAAGCGTAATCAACGGATTTGTGAGGCTGAGCGAAGGCGACTACATGGATTTTGTAAGCGTCATCGCCTCTCCCGCCGACTCCCCGCCAACCATCATCGGCTCTACGTTTACGGCCGATGACGGCAGTTTCAGCTTAAGCATCGACAGCGACTGTGACAGCCTCATTCTAAAGGCATCGGGCATGGAAATTTCACCGACAACCATCAAGATTCCCAATCGCTCCGGGTCTTACGACATCATCGTGACGGAGCGCACCGTTGAGCTGAAGGAGGTTGTTGTCAAGGCCAAGAAAATCTACTCGCAAGGCGACACAATCAACTACAACGTTGACTCCTTTCTCTCGCAGTCCGATCAGTCTATCGCCGATGTATTGAAAAAGATGCCGGGAATAAGCGTGTCGGAGTCCGGTCAGGTATCCTATCAGGGAAAGCCCATAAAGAATCTCTATATCGAGGGTCTTGATCTCATGAAAGGTCATTACGGGATAGCGACCAACAATATCGACCCCAACAACATCGCCACCGTGCAGGTGCTTGAGAACCATCAGGACATCAAGGCTCTTAAAGGACTGCGGCCCGAGGAGCAGGCTTCAATCAACCTGCGGCTCAAGGAGGGAGTGAAGGGGGTGTTCAACCTCATCGCAACCCTCGGTGGCGGCTATGGCGGCGAAGGGCTGTGGAACAACTCGGCGATAGCTACCTACTTCCGTCGCAACAGCCAGTTTCTCGCCACTTACAAGGGCAACAATACCGGCGAAGACCTCTCGCAAGAGCTCTATTCATTTGACAACGACCGGTCGCGCACACGCAACATCTCGTCAATCACCATGCCGTCGGCTCCGGGCATCGACAAGCGTTTCTACTACTTCAACCGTTCCCACAACGCCACATTCAACAATGTGTATCGCGTAGGCAAGTCGGGCGAGTTCGGCATCAACGCCGCCTACCTTAACGACCGCGACACCCGCCGAAACTATTCGGCCACCACCAACTATCTGCCCGACGGCGACCTTAACCGTGTCGACGAGCTGATGGATGGAAAAGCGCGTATGCAGAAAGCCTACGGCGATCTCACCTACATGAACAACGGCGATGAAAACTACCTCAAGGAACAGTTGAAATTTGACTGGAGTACAACCCGTGCCGATAGCCGCATTCTTGCCGAAAGCGATGACATAACCCAGGCAGGAAAAACCGACACCTATCGGCTTCTAAATAAACTCCACCTGACCCGTCGCAACTCTGCAAACCGAGGTTTTGAGATTGCTTCACTGGTCAATCTGGAGAAACGCCCTCACTCGCTGTCAGTTTCCCCTAACCTGTTCTCCAATATTGTTGTCGGCGATATGCTTCATCAAAGTGTCGATTTCCGCAACCTGTCCACCGAAAACAGCGCAGGGCTGCTGTCATCATTCAAGATAGGCAATTTCACCCTTCACCCCTCGGTAATCCTGAACTACCATCACAACTCACTTAGAAGCCGACTCGATGCCATGTGCAACGACCTTTCGCTCGATAATCTCGATACCGGCATCGGTGCCGAAGCAGTATTCAGCATCCGCAAAATCCACGCTTCGCTGTATATGCCCGTAAAATACCGTTTATTCCGCCTGCATAACCGCCTCGACGGCAACATAACCGACAATAAGCGATTCCGCATGGAGCCGTCATTCAACTTCACCTATCGAATCAACAACAGCCACACCCTGAACGCGAAAGCCTCATTGTCCTACATGACGCCATCGATTGAAACGCTTTACTCAGGCTACATATTGACATCCTACCGCCAACTGTCGGCCTACGATGTGGCAGGACTTTACGAAGGCTACGCCCAATACTGCTCATTGGCCTACAACTATCGCAACATTCTGTCGATGAGTTTTGCAGGAGTGGATCTATCCTACAGCCGTCAGTCACCCGATGTGCTTTACGGCTCCTGTTATGACGGCATAGTGCAACGCACCATCAGCCGCCGCACATCCGAAATCGGCAATATGTTATCGGCTAAAGTTCACGCGAGCCAAGGATTTGATTGGCGCCGGCTTAAAATAGGAGCTTCGGTTTCATATTCCCGTTACGACAATCCGCTGCTCGTTCAAGAAGAAATTCTGCGCTACACCGGCAACAGCCTTGCAATCGAGGCCGACATAAGCCTCACCCCATTCCGATGGCTCGCCATGTCATATCAAGGCAACTACTCTCAGTCGGCGACACGACAGAAGGGACTCGAGCGCTTCCCGTGGCTCCGAACCGTCACCAACCGTGGATCGCTCGACTTCACAATCCCCGGCGGTGTGACGCTTACGACCTCGCTCTATCACTACTACAACAATTTCAACGATGGCGACAAGTCGTTTTTTCTGCTCAATGCCGAGGCCGGATACTCTTTCAGGCGTTTCAGCTTCACGCTTTCATGCGACAATCTGCTCAACCGCAAGTCATACATCTACTCCGATCTGTCGGCTCTTACCGAGTCAAAGGCCCTCTATAACATCCGCCCGCGCAGCGTGTTGCTCAAAATTCGATTCAGAATACTCTAAATAACGTAAGTCATGAAACATCTTTTTATCATCGCAATCTCCATTTTGACCGCCTTCACCGTCAATGGACAAGTAGGATTATACTCAATGAGCCAAGACCGCGCCACGGCGGTTGACACCGCCCGTTACAAAGTGACCTATTCGCTTAACTACACCTGTCATCCGGGGGTGGAGAACCGATTCGACGATGTACGCACACTGCTCATAGGTCGCCGCTATATCAAGGATTTCAGCGACATAATTTGTCACTACGACTCGCTCATGACCGCCGATATGCACCAAGGAGCCGATGCTTATCGCAATCCCAACGGCTCCCCGTGGCCTTACGAGATTCTCCTTTCGCCCAAGGATAAGTCGGCCGACATGAAATACCGGCTCCCATTGGGAATCGGAGTCCTGCATTACACCGACATCGTGCCCGCAATCGACTGGAGTTTCGTTCCCGACACTACACGCAACATCCTCGGCTACGAATGTCGGTTGGCACAATGCGATTTCGCCGGACGGCACTATTCGGCATGGTTCAGCACCGAATTGCCGTTGCCTTACGGGCCATACAAATTTGGTGGTCTGCCGGGACTCATCCTTCAATTGCAGGACGACGAAGGCCAATTCATGTGGACTGCCGAGAGCTTTGAGCGCACCCATGAGCCTATCTTCATCTACGAGTACGAAAGCGAAAAACGCTGCACAGCCGAAGAAGCCGACAAGACAATAGCCCGCTTTTTCAAATCGCCGATTACCACTCAACTGTCAGCAATAGGCGGAGGCAAAGGACGCGTATACATTGTAGGCAAAGACGGTAAAACCCGCGATGCCACAGAAGTCGAAGACACCCCCATCCCATACAAACCCATAGAAATAAGGTGAAGACACTAAAGATAATAGCACTCTTGGCACTCATGCCCGGATGCGCCGACGCACAGTCAACAACAACCGAAACCAATCTTGACATAACCGGAGATTCATTACCTGCAATAAGGCATGTAACAGAGATGAAAATATCAGGTGACACATTGCTGTTTGCTTATGAAAGTAACGATGGATACGGTCAACGATTCCTTCGTCGCGCCTTTATTGACTTTGGAAGTAATCAGCTCAAGACAAGTCCTGATGTCGGCAAACGTGACGACGGCTACTATGTGTCATTTATGCCCTATCCCGTCATCGCCGACAACGGTACAATCCGCGTTATCAGCCAGGACGACGGCGAGATTTATTCTATTGAGAATGACACCTCGCTTGTCAGGACAAAACATTATCTTATGGATGGCAACAGCACCGTGCCGTTTCCTCTGTCGCGATACGTTAAGGACATCTTTATGTCAGATTCCGACCAATATGTATTCATGGGGCGGGAGCCCAACGGTGGTCGCCAGTTTGCAATGGCCGCCGACCTGACCTCTTCAAAAATCGACACAATACGGCAAATCAACATATCACCCGAATTGCAGACATGGATGCCAAATACAGGGGAGATGGCCTACTCGCGCAAGCATCGCCGCCTGGCTTTTGCCTACCGGCTGCATCCGGTAATCGAGATATTTCGATTGGATGGTTCCGTACTCACAAGCGTCGAAGTCGCCAAGCCCACATTCGACCCCGCTACACTTGATGAGGCCGACTTCGAGGATATGAATCCATTACACTTCGTTGACATTACCACGACCGATGATTACATCTATGCCCTATATTGGGGACATACCTCTCGCCAACACCAAGCCCATGATGCAAAATCGACAATTTACAAAGTCGATTGGGACGGCAACATTGTCGCCCGATACCCGGTAAACTCAGTGCTGAAAGGCATTGCAGCTTACAATGACAATATTTTGATTGGATGGACCGGCAACAATTTCGTCAAAATCCCCGCCGGTAGGGACGCGATATATCGCGTCCGCATCGAAAAAGGGTAATATTTTGCGTCCGCATCGAAAAAGGACAATATTTGCGTCCGTATCAACAATGGCAATGTTTATTTGCGGACGCGATGTATCGCGTCCCTACGTTTGCGGTGCCGGAGTCGGGTGTTGGGTGCATGCGGAATCAACAGGCTGCAATGTTGACTGCGCAGCTGCAGAGGCGACAGATGCCGACTTAGCGGATTTTGTGCTGCGCGACGAAGCTGTCTTGCGTTCACGGGCGAGGCGGCGCAATTCACGTGCGCGATAACGGCGGCGAATTGTGGGCATAATAAGCATAAATATTGCGCGTGGCACTCCCTCCGAAACCTCAATTACCGTCAAATCACGCTGATAGGCCTCTATTGCAGCGCATATCTCGTCGCGATAGTGCTTTGGCAGGCGATCGACTGCATCCTTCCACTCCTGATCAAACTTTAATCCCTTACCTCTGCGGCCTTGTGTTTTCGTTGTATTTTCCATAATCTTGTTTTTTTGTCAAATATAATACTCCGAAATCCCGAATTTCACCCCATAATGTCGCGAAGCGCCAATTTTTCGTATCTTTGATTACATCTTAGATACTCACGCTCGGCAATGCCCAAATAATTTTGGCATTGCACTCGACTTATTCGTATCTTTGCAAAAAGATGTAACTCTTTACAAAAATCCAATACCCAAAACCAATCGTTATGTTTAAATCACTTTCAATTTTTATTGTAGCACTGTTTATGACAACGGCTGTCAACGGCGCAACTCCTCGTCGTCAGCTAATCGACGACAATTGGCAGTTCAAACTGCTGTCACCCGACTCAACCGCCGGCAACGCCGATGCGTGGACCAATGTCGACCTGCCTCACGATTGGAGCATCACACGCGACTTCAAAGCCGATTACCCCTCGGGCAACGATGGCGGTTACGTTATCACAGGCCGCGGCCTATATCGCAAAAACCTCAACATTCCGGCAGCTGATGCCGGCAAGCGTCACTACCTCTATCTTGAAGGCGCCTACATGGATGCCAAGGTGACGGTCAACGGCGACAGCGTGGGCCGACGTCCCTACGGTTACTCATCGGTGATATATGAAATAACGCCGCAACTTCACCCCGGCGACAATCTCATCGAGGTCGATGTCGACAACTCCCGCCAGAAAAACTGCCGCTGGTTCTCAGGCTCGGGAATCTACCGTCACGTGTGGCTGCTCACCACCCCCGAAGTCAACATAAAGCCCTGGAGCCTGTATGTCACCACTCCAAAGGTATCGGCAGCTTCGGCCAATGCCAATGTCACATTTGACATCGACAACGCATCCGACAAAGCCCGCACAATCACTCCTTCAATCACCATAACCGACTCCGAAGGCAAGGTCGTGGCAACCCGCACGGGAAAACCCGTAACCGCATCGGTCCGTCAAGTAACGCCATGCACAATGGAGCTTACAATCGACAATCCGGCGCTATGGTCGCCCGACACCCCTGCGCTCTACAACCTCACGGTGTCACTTGCCGCCGACGGCAATGTGATTGACTCGGTTGACGAACACTTCGGAGTACGTACATTTGAATATTCGGCCGATAAAGGCTTAACCCTCAACGGCAAGCCTATAGTGCTCAACGGCGGATGCGCCCATCATGACAACGGAGTGCTCGGAGCAAACAGCTACGATGCCGCCGAAGCCCGCAAGGTGTCGCTTATGAAGCAGGCAGGATTCAATGCCGTGCGCACAAGCCACAACCCGCCGTCGCCGGCATTCCTTGACGAGTGCGACCGACAGGGACTTATCGTGATTGACGAATCATTTGACGGATGGCGCGACAGCAAGACACCCTACGACTATTCGCGCGACATAGACCAATGGTGGGACAAGGACATTGAATCGATGGTGCTGCGCGACCGCAACCATCCCTCTATATTCTGCTGGAGCATAGGCAACGAGGTCATCGAGCGCAAGCGCATCGAGGTCGTCACCACCGCTCATAAGCTTGCTTCGCTGTGTCGCAAACTCGATCCCACCCGCCCCGTCACATCGGCTCTCGCCGCATGGGATTCCGACTGGGAAATCTACGACCCGCTTGCCGCCGAACATGACATAGTAGGCTACAATTACATGATTCACAAAGCTGAAAGCGACCATCAGCGCGTTCCCGAGCGCGTTATGTGGCAAACCGAAAGCTATCCGCGTGACGCTTTCGCCAATTGGTGCAAAGTCAACGACAACCCCTACATCATAGGCGACTTCGTGTGGACCGCCATAGACTACCTCGGAGAGTCGGGCATAGGCCGATTCTACTACAAGGGCGAAAGCGAAGGCGAACACTATCACCGCAACCAATGGCCGTGGCACGGAGCCTATTGCGGCGACATTGACCTCACCGGATGGCGCAAACCCATATCGCACTACCGCGAAATGCTCTACAATCCCGACAAGAAGCTCTACATGGCCGTGCGCGAGCCCGACGGCTACTATGGCGAAATCAAGGAAACGCAGTGGAGCGCCTATCCCACATGGGAGTCATGGAACTGGCCCGGACATGAAGGCAAGCAGATTGATGTGGAAATCGTGTCACACTATCCCCGCGTGCGACTTTATCTCGACGACAAGCTCATAGGCGAGCGCAATGTGTCACGCGACACCGGCTTCAAAGCCGTATTCCCCATCCCCTACACTCCCGGCAAGCTGCGCGCAACAGGCATCGATGCCAACGGCAACGAGGTTGAAGAGGTGACTCTCGCCACAGCCGGAGAGCCCGCCGCAATACGCCTCACACCCGACCGCACCAACCTGTCGGCCGACAATCAGGATCTCGCCTACATTGTTATTGAAGTCGTCGACAAGGACGGCAACGTAGTTCCCATTGCCGACAACCTGATCGAGGTGAGCGTGACAGGCAACGGGTCACTCATAGCCACCGGAAGCGCCGACTTGAAGGATGCGTCAAGCTACAAGTCGCCCAAGCGTAAAGCGTGGAAAGGCCGCGCCATTGCCGTAGCCAAGTCATCGCACAACAAAGGCACAATAAAAGTGAAAGCTACATCGTCCGGATTGAAGTCACACACCGTCACTCTAAGAGCCGGTCAGTAACACAACAATCACCCCCGATGACAGCAACTGTCACCGGGGGCGATTACATTTTCTATAACTAACAAATACTCCGTTTACAGCAGATCAATTCCGGCAGCCTTGCATTTGGCAATCTGATCTTCGGGCCAAATCGAAGCCTGAACCTCGCCGATGTGGGCCTTCTGCAACAGGAACATGCACAGACGGCTCTGTCCGATACCGCCGCCTATCGACAATGGCAACTCGCCGGCAAGCAACGCCTTGTGAAAGTTTAGCGACGCACGCTCGGTGCATCCACGCTGCTCAAGCTGACGCATAAGCGACTCCGGGTTGACCCTGATGCCCATCGATGAAAGCTCAAATGGAGCATCGAGCACGGTGTTCCAGAAAATAAGGTCACCGTTAAGACCTGAATATCCGTCCTCGTTCTCGGTTATCCAATCATCATAGTCAGGGGCGCGGCCGTCATGAGGCTCACCGTTGCTGAGCGGATTTCCTATACCTATAATGAATATGGCGCCATACTTCTTTGCGGCCTTGGCCTCTCGTTCACGAGGGGACAGATCAGGGTACTCCTTCAACAGCTCCTCGGAGTGAATGAATGTCACCTTCTCGGGCAGCACTGGCGTTATGTGAGGAAATTGCTTGTAAATTCTGCGCTCTATCTCACGCACTACATTGTAAATTTTCGCTACCGTGGCCTTCAGATAGTCGAGATTGCGGTCGGCTGCGGTAATAGTCTTCTCCCAGTCCCACTGGTCAACATAAAGTGAATGCAGGTTGTCAAGCTCCTCAAATGTGCGTATTGCGTTCATATCGGTATATAATCCGTAACCGGGAGCAATGTCATAGGCTCCAAGCTTGGCTCTCTTCCACTTTGCAAGCGAATGCACAACCTCGGCGCGCTTGTTGTCCATCGCCTCGATATTGAACGACACGGCCTTTTCCACACCGTTAAGGTCGTCATTAAGACCGGTTCCGGCCAACACAAACAACGGGGCTGTTACGCGACGCAGGTTTAAAGCCGCCGCAAGTTCGGTTTGAAACCCTTCCTTTATTGTCTTGATTGCAATCTCGGTGGTTTCAGGAAGCAACTTCTGCTTGTACTTTTGAGGAATGATAAGTGACATAATATAAAAATCAAAATGTTATAAATTTTATGCAAAGTAAAACAAATATTTCCAATATCACAAATTCTATTGGCATTTTGTTCAAAAATATTTAAATAATCTTTTCAATTTGCTCAATTACTCATTAACTTTTCCGCCATTTTGAAAGGAACTTTACACCCTTTATTTGTTATAATGATGCGATGAATCAATTGAATCACCGTTTACGTTTCAACTAAAAAGTGTATGGCGCGTGTGCTTAAAATACTGATTGCAAGTCTTATCCTGTTCATGCCCCATGTGGGAGCATGGGCTCAAATGCCTATAAAATTGCAGGTAGCACCGCAAGTCGATCCCGACAGCGTCGACCTCGCCTACTACGGCAAGAAGCATTTCTGGCGCGCCGCAGGCACCGTAGTCGGATTCAACATCGGACTTTGGGCATTTGACCGTTATGTCCAGAACGGCGACTTTGCACGCATATCCCTCCACTCCGTCAAGGAGAATTTCAAGCACGGATTCAAATGGGACAACGACAAGCTGGGCACCAACATGTTTCTGCACCCATATAACGGCAACCTCTTCTACAATGCCGCACGCTCCAACGGTTATAACTACTGGCAATCGGGACTATTCGCCATCGGTGGAAGCGCGATGTGGGAAATGTTTATGGAATGCGAATATCCGTCGACCAACGACATAATAGCAACCCCCATAGGCGGCATGGCCATAGGCGAAGTGTGCTACCGCGCATCCGATGCCGTGCTTGACGACCGCACGACAGGCGGCGAGCGAGTGCGCCGTGAGGTTGCGGCATTCCTGATATCGCCCATGCGCGGACTCACACGCATAATCAACGGTGACGCATGGCGCAAACGCTCCACCACAGGACGCCAGTTTGGAACACCGAGCGTGGCAATGGAATTTTCGGCAGGTATACGCGGACTGGAATTTGAGAACGAGGTCTACGATTCAAGCCTCGGATTCTCGATGCAGTTCAACCTTGAATACGGCGACCGCTTTGAAGTGAAAAGCTCACGTCCCTACGACTATTTTCGCGTGCGCGCCGACATTAACATCGTAAACTCGCAGCCGCTGCTCGGACAGCTCGACATAACCGGACGACTAATAGCCCGCGAACTGCTCGAGAAAGAGCGCAGCCACATGAGCATAGGACTGTACCAGCACTTCGACTACTACGACTCCGACACGATATCGGAAGTTTCGGCAAAGTGCCCCTACAAACTTGGTATTCCGGCAAGCCTCGGGTGCGGAATAATGTTTCGCGACATCGAGCGCAACCGATGGGTATTGGACGCCTATCTGCACTCCAATGCCGTAATACTTGGCTCGGTGTTATCGGATTATTACCAGGTCGACGAGCGCAACTACAATCTTGCAAGCGGATTCTCCATAAAGGGAGGAGCCAACATGGTGTTCAACCGCGACAAGTTCTCGGCTTCACTCTCCCACGCCTATTACCGATTGTTCACGTGGAAAGGCTACCACCAATACTCCGACCTCGACAACATCAGCTACAAGGTGCTCGACGCCCAGGGCGACCACTCTGTTGCATCGTTCATCGTCACCGAGGCCCGATGCGATCTCAAGCTATGGCGCAAGCTCTATCTCACGCTGTCGTTTACCCACTACATGAGGTCGACCCACTACCGCGACTTCGGACACATAAAGTCATCATCAATGGCCGCTCGACTGATGCTGACCTACAAGCTATAACCTCCCACGGAGTTAACAAATCATGGAGAACGGTGGCTAAGAGCCGACTCTTATGCAATTTTCGATTGTTGCATAAACAAATTTTTAACTATATTCGCTATCTTTGCATATCAATATGTGTAAAGAATGAAAAGAATGACAATATTGTCGGCAATGGCAGCCACCGTTGCCGGCATGACCGCACAAGTCAATGCGCCCGAAATCGACGGATATCTGTCGCGCGGCACATTGATGTATCGTGACCAAAACTATCAAGGGGCAATAGACCAGCTCACACAGCTGAAGCGCATGTCGCCCGACTCGCATCAAGCCGAGGAGGCCGACTTCTACATCGCCCTATCACGCCTCTATCGCGGAGAATTGAGTGAAGCCCGACAGCTTCTCGAAGCATTTGTCGGCGACTACCCCTCGTCGAGCCACATGCTCACCGCGCTCATGTCGATTGCCGACTGCGACTTCTACGAAAGCGAATACGAGCAGGCCCTTGCACGTTACAATGCAATCCCCGAATCGGCCCTCGACCTCGCCGCCGCCGAGGATTACCGCTACCGCAAGGCCTACAGCCTCATGAAGCTCGACGATTGGGATGCCGCAATGAACGGATTCGCTTCACTGCGCTCGACCAAGCGTTATTCCAACGCCGCACGCTTCTACCAGGGTTACATATATTACGCCCAGGGCGACTACTCCAAAGCCAAGGAGCTCCTGTCGAGCGTAAACACCTCAACCGCTCCCGGCAACCGCGCCGACTACTACCTCACCCAGATAGCCTTCACCGAGGGCGACTACGACAAAGCCCTCTCGATGGCACGCAAAGCGATGAACACCGTCGCCGAGTTCACCCCAGAGATGCAGCGCATTGCCGGTGAATCGCTCTACAACCTCGGCGATGAAGCCGAAGCCGTGACATATCTTGAAAAATATGTGGCCGCAACCAACGATCCCAAGCCATCGGCACTCTACATCCTCGGAGTGAGCCAATACAAGAGCGGCGACCTCGACGAGGCAGTGTCGACACTCGGCCCCGTCACCGCATGTGACGACGCTATGGGACAATCGGCCTATCTATACATCGGACAAGCCTACCTCAAGCAGGGCAATGTCAACTCGGCGCTCCTCGCCCTTGAGAAAGCCTACCGCATGGACTATGACAAGAAAGTGCAGGAAACGGCATTCTACAACTACGCCGTAGCCAAGATGGAAGGCGGCCGCACACCATTCGGCAGCTCCGTGACAATGTTTGAGGACTTCCTGCGCCGCTACCCCGACTCGCGCTATGCGCCCTCAGTGCAGGAGTACCTCGTAACCGGATACATGACCGACAACAACTACGAGAAAGCGCTTGCATCGATCGAACGCATCAAGCGTCCGTCGTCGGCCATACTCACCGCCAAGCAGCGCGTACTCTACATCCTCGGCTCACGCGACCTCGCCGCCGGCAATGTGTCACAGGCGTTGAAACGCTTCCAGGGCGCCAAGGCGCTTTCAAGCCAGGACAAAGCCATGGCCACCGAGTGTGACCTCTGGATAGGCGACTGCTACTACCGCCAAGGCAAATACGCACAGGCATCAAAAGCCTACTCCGACTACCTCCGATACTCAGGAGCCAACTCAAGCAACCGAATGCTCGCCACCTACGACCTCGGCTACAGCCGATTTGGCGAAAAGCGTTACTCCGAGGCCCGACAGAACTTCGAGAAAGTCGTAAAGCAACCCGGAAACCTCGGTCAGGACATCGTGGCCGACTCATATAACCGAATCGGCGACTGCCACTACTACGCATCGGCATTCTCCGAAGCGGCCGCCAACTACGACAAAGCCTATTCGCTGAATCCCGAAGCCGGCGACTACGCGCTGTTCCAGAAAGCGATGATGCGCGGACTCGCACGCGACTACAAGGGCAAGCTCGACATAATCGACGACATGATGTCGCGCTACCCCACCTCGGGACTTATGCCCTCGGCCCTTCTCGAGAAAGCCGAAAGCTACGTAGCACTCAACCGCGCCGACGATGCCGTCAAGGTCTACCGCGACCTCGTCAAGCGTTATCCCACCACTGCACAGGGTCGCAACGGATACCTGCAGCTCGCCATAACCCTGATGAGCCAAGGTAACCGCCGACAGGCCATCGACACCTACAAGGAAGTAATATCATCCTATCCCACAAGCGAGGAGGCCCGCGTGGCATCCGACGACCTCAAGCGCATATATGCCGACGACGGCAACCTCGACGACTACGCCAAGTTCATCGCATCGGTGCCCAACGCGCCCAAGCTCGAAGCTGCCGAGATGGACGAACTCACATTCCGCGCAGCCGAGAAGGCCTATCTTAACGACAATGCCGCCACCTCCAAGCTCCGCGACTACGTTTCACGCTATCCCGGAGGCCAATACGAACCTCAGGCACTGAGCTATCTCGCCACCGCGGCAGTCAATGCAGGCAACGAAGCCGATGCACTGCAGTATGCCACAATGATTACCGAACGCTACCCCGACTCGGAAGCCGCCGAGGACGCACTCGCAATAAAGGGCGAGGCCGAATATGCGGCAGGCAACGGCGAGCAGGCGCTCGCAACATTCCGCAAGCTCGAGTCGCGCGCTTCAGCGTCACGCAACATCCACGCCGCACGACTCGGCATAATGCGAGTGTCACGCGACCTCGGAAAATATGACGACGTAGTCGACATGGCCGACCGAATGCTCGCCTCGACAGCGATACCCTCGACCCAGAAAAACGAAGTGCGCTACTCGCGCGCCTACGCCCTCGCCCAACTCGGCAAAGGCGACGAAGCCGTCAAGGAGTGGCAGCAGCTCGCCGAGGACATGGACGACCTCTACGGAGCCAAATCGGCCTACTATCTCGCCCAATACTACTTCGACAACGTGGCCGAGAAGAAGGCCCGCACCGAAGTCGAGCGACTTGTCGACTCCAACACGCCCCATCAGTACTGGCTCGCCCGAGGATTCATCCTTCTCAGCGACATATATCGCAAGCAAGGCAATCAGTTTGAGGCCGACGAGTACCTCAAGAGCCTCAAGGAGAACTATCCCGGCGAAGAGAGCGACATATTCATGATGATTGACCAACGACTCAAATAAACCCATCAACGACTACGATGAAACTAAGATATATAACATCATTGGCCGTGGCTCTCGCAACGGCCGGTATTGCCGGAGCAGCCGACGACCTTACCAAAGAGATTACCGTCGAAAAGGACATCGTGCCGCAGGAGCGCGAGGCTTCGCGCCTCAACCGCACCCCCTCGCTCTCATTGCCCAAAATCGACATGAAGCGTCTGCGCTGGAGCGACACAGCCGTCCCGGCCCCCGTGACCAACTCCATTTCGCTGCTGCCCCCCGCATCCTACGCATCAACTATGACCCGTTCGCCCTATCGCGGCTATCTCGACCTCGGATATTTCCCCTCGATGCAGATTGGTGCATCGGCAGGCTACCGGTTCCTCGACACCGAATCGACCATCGTAAACGGATGGCTTCAGTATGACGGCAGCCAGTACAAGCGCGAGAACTCCGAAGCCAACAAGCTCACCTACAAGGATCACTCGGCCGAGTTGGGCCTGGGTGTATCGCACTATGTGGGCGACATTGGCACCTTTGAAGCCAACATAGGCTACGGATTCTCATCCTACAACTACCCCACATTGACAGCCGACGACTTCAACCAGTCGGTCAACCGCTTCAATCTCGGCCTCGGCTGGAGCTCGGCGCTCAGCAACATCGACTACACCATCAAGGCCGGTTTCGGCTACTTCGGATTCTCCAAGGCCTACAGCACCCTCCTCGACAAGGCTGCCAAGGAGATCAACGGCTCGGTCAACGCCGATGTGCGCTACTACTTCTCGCCGAGCAACAGCATCGGTGCCGAACTCGGCGTGACATTTGCAAAATACTCCGACGGACGCGAAATAATCCTCACTCCCGCCAACGATGAAAGCCGCGCCACCCCCTCCTATCTCAGCGATTTAGTGTCGCGCACTGCCGGAGTGGCATCGGTCAAGCCCTACTACATGTATTCTATGGACGCGTTTAGCGCACGCCTCGGAGTCAACGTAAGCCACTCATGGTATGACGGAGGCAAGACCCACGTGTTCCCCGATGTGAAACTGGCCATCACCCCGGCCCGACAGTTCTCCATAGGGCTGCATCTCTACGGAGGCGACAGTCAGCTTAATTCGCTTAGCGCCCTCTTCGCCCACAGCCACTATCTCAACCCGTCGCTCATCTATGCCCCCTCCTGGCAGAAGTGGTTTGGCGATGTCAATGTAGTGATCGGGCCCTTCTCGGGAGCCACCATCGAGCTTTGGGGCGGAATGGGCAAAGCCGGCAACTGGGCGATGCCCGCACTCATAGGCACCGACGAGGCATTACGCGGAGCCTATTACGGAATGGACTTCAAGAGCACCCACTACGGCATGGCATTCAGCTATAAGTACCGCGACATGGCGTCGCTGCGACTGAGCTACGAAGGTGCTCCGCAGGGTATCGACAAAGGCTACACGATGTGGAGCGACAGGGCAAAGAGCGTGTTCAACGCCCAGCTCACAGTATCGCCCATAAGCGCACTCGACATCTGCCTCGGCTATGAGCTCCGCAGCGGCCGCGCAATATATGAAGTGGGATCCGACAGCGACGACATATTCCAGGGCACCTACTACACCCTCCACACCATAGGCAACGTAAACTCGCTGAACCTCGGAGCCACCTACCGCATCACGCCTCAGTTTAACGTGTGGGCCAATGTCGAAAACCTCCTCAACAGCAAGTGGGAGGCAGTCTATGGCATCCCCGCCAAGGGCGTAACCGGCCTCGTAGGCATCGGCTACAAGTTCTGATTATCCTATATTGACGCTCTGAGTCGCAAAGCGATTTCAGGCATGAGAATAGGGAGCGTACATCGCGTATGCTCCCTATTCGCGTTTACATGTCGGCCGAAAAAGCCGACCCTTTCAGTCATTAACGAATATTCAGGCAGAGGCTTAGCAGAGGCTTAGAATTAAAAATTCAAAAATATTGTAGCCGTTCTTAGTGTTTTCTTATTGTTTTTTGTTAGATTTGTAATTGAGTAGCAATAACCAAATTCAAATACAAATACCTAACTATGGCAACTCTATCCATAATCAAGAACGACCCTTGGCTTGAGCCCTATGCCGACGCTATCGAAGGCAGGCATCAGGACGCAGTAAACAAGGAAAAGGAACTAATTGCCGCCGATGGCTCACTCAAGGCATTTGCCAACGCCTACAACTATTTCGGACTACACCGCACCCCCACCGGATGGGTGTTCCGCGAATGGGCTCCTAACGCAACCGGCATAACCCTCATCGGCGACTTCTCCAAATGGAAGGAATATGTGAAATACGCACTTAAACCCATCGGCAACGGTGTATGGGAAATAAAGCTCAAGCCCGAAGCTCTGCATCACGGACAGCTCTACAAGATGCTCGTACACTGGGAAGGCGGAATGGGTGAACGCATCCCGGCCTATGCCACACGAGTGGTGCAGGACGAGCAATCCAAGATTTTCTCGGCTCAGGTGTGGGCTCCCGAGAAGCCTTTCAAGTGGAAAGTGCGTCGCTTCGTGCCCGACACCCGTCCGCTGCTTATCTACGAATGTCACATCGGTATGGCGCAGGAGCGCGAAGGCGTGGGTACCTACACCGAATTCAAGGACAAGGTGCTGCCCCGCATCGTGGCCGACGGCTACAATACAATCCAGATAATGGCCATCCAGGAGCATCCCTACTACGGCTCATTCGGCTATCACGTGTCGAGCTTCTACGCTCCGTCGAGCCGATTCGGTACTCCCGAGGAGCTGAAGGAGCTTATCGATGCCGCCCATGAGCAGGGAATAGCCGTGATAATGGACATCGTGCACTCCCACGCAGTCAAGAACGAAGTCGAAGGTCTCGGCCGTCTTGACGGAAGCTACAACCAGTACTTCTACGGCGACGGACGCCGTGAGCATCCGGCATGGGACTCGCTCTGCTTCGACTACGGTAAGAACCAGGTGCTGCACTTCCTGCTCTCCAACTGTAAATACTGGCTCGATGAATTCCACTTCGACGGATTCCGATTTGACGGCGTGACATCGATGCTCTACTACAACCACGGACTCGGACAGGCTTTCGGATCCTACGGCGACTACTACAACGGCGGTCAGGACACCAACGCCATCACCTACCTCACCCTTGCCAACAAGCTCATCCACGAGGTCAACCGCAAGGCGATAACCATAGCCGAGGAGATGAGCGGTATGCCGGGACTGGCTACTCCGTTCAAGGCCGGAGGCATCGGATTTGACTACCGCATGGCAATGGGCATCCCCGACTACTGGATCAAGATGCTCAAGGAGAAGAAGGACGAGGACTGGCATCCGACATCAATATTCTGGGAACTCACCAACCGTCGCGCCGACGAAAAGACCATCAGCTACGTGGAGAGCCACGACCAGGCACTCGTGGGCGACAAGACCGTCATATTCCGCCTTATCGACGACCAGATGTACTGGCACATGATGAAGGGCGACGACAACGCAGCCGTAAACCGTGGCATCGCAATGCACAAGATGATACGACTCGTGACACTCGCCACCATCAACGGAGGCTATCTCAACTTCATGGGCAATGAGTTCGGTCACCCCGAATGGATCGACTTCCCGCGCGAAGGCAACGGCTGGAGCTACAAGTATGCACGCCGCCAGTGGGACCTTGTCGACCGCGAGGAGCTGCGTTACGGCGAACTGAATGCATTTGACAACGCCATGATAGAGCTTGTAAGCGACATCTACGACTTCCAGGCCCTGCCCGTCGAGAAGCTGTGGGACAAGGACGACGATCAGGTACTCGCATTCAAGCGCGGCGACCTCGTGTTTGTATTCAACTGGGCACCGTTCAAGTCCTATACCGACTACGGATTCCTCGCTCCCGAAGGCGAGTATGAGGTAGTGCTGTCGAGCGACAACAAGAAGTTTGGCGGATTCGGCAACATCGACGAAGGCATCAGGCACTTCACCCAGCACGACGAGCTGTATGCCGACGACCACAAGGGTTGGCTTAAGCTATATCTGCCGGCTCGCACCTGCCAGGTACTCCGCTACCGCCACAACAACAAGTAGCGCGCCACAGCGTGCAAGGAACAATACGAGCAGGGCGATGACCGTTAAGTCATCGCCCTGCCGCTGTTTTCATCATGCTAAAAAGCTCTGAAAATAATATTGCAGGAACAGAAGCAGGAGTCCGGCAAAAATCCAGGTGCCAATTGAGAGCCAAAACATTTTGGTGCAATCCTGCTTGAAACTGTACCAGGATATATAGATTGTAATTCCCGTAAACAAGGCATAGGCAATCCACATCATCGTGATGTAATTGAAGTGACCTGCACGCCGGAAAAAGCGGGCAAAAAGAATCAGGAATGCCACAATCCAGCAGAATACTTTAAGCGTCTTGGGATGAGGATATACGGGGCGTTTCATTGTCATTCTAATTAATACTTTATTTTTGACACAAACCATGAATCATAATCGAGGTTCAGATAAATCAGAGCCAATATAACTCCTGCCACAAAGCATATTCCCATTATCAATAGCGAGAATTGCATGCATCCTTGCTTAAATCCGTACCACACATTATAGATTACCACGCCAACCGATAGAGCATAAGCAATCCATATCCAACCAAAAGGAGTGGAAGTCAGTCCGTAACTTATGGCGATGAGAAGTGTAATCGCCAACCAACAGACAATCTTAAACAGTCCTACGTGGGGCAATACGGGGCGTTTCATTGTCATTCAATTATATCCAATAACCTCTTTTTTCACATATCCGATAGGATTCAAGAGCTTTCACTATATCCGCCACATCTTCGGTGCACCCGATTAACATAAATCCAGGGTCATCAGTTTCTAATCCTAAAGCAGCCTCAATGTCGTTCACTAATACATGTTCCACAAGCATACCTCCACATTCAAGGGCAAGCCTATCCCTACACGATAAAGCTCGAGAACCATTTTGTCCCAAAAATTCAGGGCTGATCATGCGATCAAATAGAGCTGCTGACAATACTGATAAATGCATTATTTTGGGGCAGAAGGTCACTGTATTTTCTTCTATAAATTCAACGGAATGCCCACCCATTTGTGCATATCTGTTTACAAAATTAATATAAGCAACAACTTCTTCATAAGATGTTTCTTCTACTAACTCATCAAATCTCTCATTAAAAATACTATCTCTATCCTCGTTGAATAGAACATCATCACATAATTTTTCTTTTAACTCCGAAAATTCCTCTTCCGATAAAGACAAAAGATAGTCTAACAAATATTCACAATCATTATCTCCTCTAGATCCCACATTATATATTATGTTTTTATAATTATAATCAGCTCTCGAAAAGCATTTATTATAAATGCTATAGATATCATTTTCAACATAATCTTCTTTTTCAAGAATATCCTCAGAAGAACAAGAACTAAAAATAGACACCACAAGCATCAATGGCAATGCAATTAAAAATTTCTTTTTCATAATTTATTTTAATATTGATAATACGCACTACTAAACAAGTTGAGGCTTTAAAAAGTTTTAAACAAAAATAAAATTTTAAAACAACCTGTCGAATTTAAATAAAAATCGCTTTTGACTTCACCTTCTGATATCATAATCACCGGATTCCGTAAATAATCGGCAACTGACAATAAACAATTTCGGGCTCCATCGGGTTACGTTATAAGTTGTAACATCACGAATATACTACAATCATGGATATGAAGAAGCCTCTAATGCTGTTTATAATGTCGCTCATCGCATTTACAGCTTTATCACAAGGCTCATTGTCAATCGACAGGTTCGGCTACTCCGACTTCCGCAATTCCGACGGAGAGCGCGTGGGCAGCGGAAGCATGCTGCGCACAAAAGCCGAGATGACGCTGCCTATAAAGATGAAGCGCGATGAGGCCAACCGACTCTCGGCATGGGGCATAAGAATAAACGCCGACTACTCCCGACTGAACAACAGCGAAACAGCGGCAATGCTCAATCCGCATGAGATACTGAATACAAGCATCACGCTGGCCCACATTCGACCGCTCGCCGGGCGATGGAGCATGATAGCCGCACTGGGTGTGGGCATCTATGCACCCACCAACTACATCCGATGGAAAAGCCTGCTTGGCAACGGCATAGCACTGTTTATCTACAAAATCAACGATGAGCTGAGCCTTGGATTCGGAGGCGGACTGACCAACTCCTACGGTCCTCCGGTGGTAATGCCGATGGCCTATGTCAACTGGCAGCACAAAGGCCGCTATCAGTTCACGGTGAATTTTACCGGGCATCTCAATGTGACAGGCTCGACAAAGCTCGACGACCGATGGAAAATAACTTGCACGGCCGTCGACATGGACGGAATCACCGCCGTTCTCGTTCGTGACGGCAAGACCAAGGTCTACTCCTCGACAATGATAAAGTCTGACCTCTCGGTGAGCTACTACATCACCCCGCAGTTGAGCTTCTACGTGGGAGGCGGTTGCGTGTGGCGTCGTTCGTCACGCATTGCGCCCCGCCGCATCGAGGAATTTTTCAAGGGCATGTTTGCCTCCTCCGACAAATACAGCTTCGGCCCCTCGATGCGCCTCAACGCCGGCTTCCGCTACGGTTTCTGACCCCTCGCCCCCGCCACGCGCCCAATCCCGTAATTCATCTCTACCCACTCGTTAAGCGACCTTGAGATGTCTTGCCCCATTGAGTCCTTAACAATGTTGTAAATCGGCTCATACGAGATATTTGTTCCACAGTGAATCACCGACTGATATAGGAAATTGGACAATGAGTTGGCTGTCAACAACAGGTTGCGAGTTCCTTTTATATCCTCAAGTGCACCCTTTACAAAATAAGGGGTTACCACTATCGTATAACTGCTTCCAATAAGTTCGCGATGGCGTTGAAGCCTGGGCGTAACAACATTTTGAAGTTTGGTTTCGGTAGACTTCGCTTCAAGATCAAATTTTTCATTGTTAGTTAGGTAAATACATTCCACATCAGTAGTGCCCGACTTCGCAATCCACTCGGCTTCGACATCAATAAATTCGTTAAACGCGTCACTCAGCACCTGCTCAAATCTATGACTGTCGCCCTTCTCCTGATTACGTGAATACTGTTTTATCTTATCGGTAAGCTGCATAATGTAGGAAACAAGTGCTTTTTGTTTCGGGTCAAGCTCTTCTCTTAATTCCTCGGGATAAAAATTATATAGATGCATTATATAATCGGAGGTACCAAGAAGCTTATAAAGATCATGAGGTTTCTCATCATAACTGTAAGCGGCGAGCATTTTGTCGGCAAACTCCTCTATTTCAGGTCTAAATTCAATATAATTGAGCCTATAGTTACGAGTCGACCTCTTTTTTGATGCCAATTCTTCTTCACTGATATAATCAGGCAACATGCCACGCCCGAAACCTCCGTGATGAAGAGGCCCTATATAATTCTTGCGCTTTACATCGTGGTGCGTAACTATTCCACCTCCCGCGAGTTGACCAAACGCATACACCGCTTCATGAAGAGCATTGGCAAGAGTGTCCTCTTCAGGCAAAGTCCGCTTGAACATTTCCAATTTGTCGACAGGATTCATTCGACGAAGTCCGAGCATATTCTCTACAAGCGATTCATAATCGTCATTGTCGATTGTCTTGCACCACATCACATAATAGAACATCTCGTCACAATAAAGACGGCCGTCAAGCCTCGGATCACGCAGCAATTTAAAAATCAGTCTGAACGGATATATGTTGAATGATGAGCTCATCTGATTGAAAGGGTGATTGAATGGCAACGAGAACAACATCGACATATATATCTTTGCAACCCGGTCAATCTTTGTCTTATTATCAAGTTCAGAATCCATGTATGTGTCAATCAGCTTATTCCCAAGCGGGCTAAACACCAGTCGTTGTCCTTGTCCACGGCCAGTCTTATACGCAATCATTGAATAGGCGACCTGACACATCTTGAAAATCGTAGTGTCGCGACTCGGCACATCGTAACGCGGGACATATGTTCCGGTGTCCATCATCAATTCGTTTATATTGTCAAGAGAGCGGTCATCAAATAACGCACCATGTTTACGTGCCACATAGGCATACTTAACCATCAGATCAAAACTCTTTATGTATTTCATCATGGTCCATTTATCTGACTTATTTACACGCTTCATATCTTTACGTTTTAAGGTTAACAATATTTTATATAACAACATCGGTGGAATTGCCTCCCCGATGAGAGTGCGCACAAGGTATTCATTATAATCACAAGGCAAATTCCAATCCTGAGGCAATGATGACACGATAAGCAATTCAAGCATCGACAACACGCGTGCGTCGCTGACCGTACCATCGGCAAGCTTACGCCCGGGATGCACATTGTTATGCCCGCTTATCAAGCCATTGTTAGTTGCTCGAGCGGGGCACGGAGCGTCCCAACGCATCCTTTTGTAAGTATTATGGAATCCGCTGACCTTCTTGCCGTCGGCTCGCTTAGGATAATAAACTTCGTTTGTCATGGCACTGCACCCCTCATCAGTATGCGACATACACTCTACCTGCATTGCGCTATGATTCAAGGCATAATGGTATTTTATATCACTGTGTTCCCCATTGTTCAATGATGGTAGATGCCCGATTGCCTGACGCAACGTTATTTCATGCTCGGGAGCCGGATAGCTCCATGAATAATTATTTTTATATAGAATTATTATAGCACGTGGACGTGATTGCGCCACCCCGTAGTCCTTGGCATTGAATATGTCGTAGCGAATGTTATACCGTCCGCCGTATCTCCGTTCCAGAATATCCACAATGCCAAGACAGTCATTCTCATAGGGGAAACATAGTTTCAGAAATTTAGGGACATTCTCTATTACCACAACATCGAGATCCAAAGAGTCTATTACCTTCAGCACGGCAAATATCAGATAATTACGCACATCCTCGGCATATTCCTTTTTACCTAGAGAGCTCATTCCCTGACAAGGAGGCGTTGCAAGCAGGAATGAAGGGTTAAGTTTCCTGGCACGTGCCACATACTCATCAAGAATCTTGTCATCCATTATATCCCCTACAAGCATGTCGGTATCGGGATAGAAATGCGTATAGTATTCAGCCCTGTCCTTTAGTATCTCATTGGCAAGAGCTATATGAATATTCAGTTTACTGAGATATGTTTCAGCTATTCCGGCACTTGAAAACATGGATATGCCGGTAATTGTACGGTCGTTTACCATTATAGTTCTATTCCGTCAATAATCTTTTTCATCATCAATGGAGGCACACCCTCGCCTATAAATTGGCGTAAAGCGGTATCACTTATATCATCGGGAAGCTCCAAATCGCCGGGAAGCGACATCACAATCAGCAACTCGCGCAAAGTCAATACACGCGCATCGCTCCACAATCCGTTGCCAAGGCTTCGCCCCGGATGCACTTTATCCTGTGACGACATGATTTCATTGCGCATCGTCACTGTAGGCGATGGCTGGTCCCACGACATTCGTTTGTAGCAATTAAGATAACCTTTAATTTTGTCGCCGTTACTTTTACGTGGGTAGTGCTCATCGTTCATAAAAGCAGAACGACCTGTTGGGGTGTGACGCAACCACTCTATCTGATTAGTGGGATGCAATCTCGCCCAATGATTTTTCAGCGCAGATACCTCTCCGGGCTCTATGCTTGGCAGGTTGCCTATAGCTTCCCGCAATGTCACCTGTTTTTCACTTCTCTTTGGATCATGCCACGACAATCCTTTACGGCAAAGCCTTATGAACACGCGCTCACGAGTCTGTGGCACGCCATAATCACCACTGTTGAATATGTCACACTTTATATCGTAAACTCCGCCATATTTCGCTTCAAGAATTTCAAGAATTTTTAACCGCTCACCATCGCCCCAAGGCATTTTCACCTTAAGCATTTGCGGCACATTCTCAAATATGACATAGTCGGGCGACAAAGAATCGATAAACGGAAATGTTTCAAGTATTAGATAATTTCGACTGTCGTCAATATCTGACAAAGCAGCACCCTTATTTTTGCCTACGCTGCTCATACCTTGACACGGAGGTGTCGAGATTATCATTTGTATCTTTTTACGCCCTACAGCTTTCAGGACATCACGCTTCACATCATCACTCGTTATGTCGCCGCACACCGTCTTTGTCGACGGATACAATTGACCGTGAACCCTGCATCTGCGAGAGTCTATGTCAGTTGCTACAACGACATCCACCCCTGCACGCTTCAAGTAGTATTCGCCTACTCCGATGCATGAGAACAATGATAGTGCGTTTATGCGATGTTTCCTTCTGCAAGCCATTTCCAATTGCGAATTTACTAATTATTCCTCAATAAAACCACTGCCTCGAAGTAATTATCAAAATTCAATACATTCAAGGGGATGGAGGGGCGGGGCAATTAGGGGTGGAGTGCTAATTTTGGGATGGTAATTAACTTTTATTCTCGGTTTTATGTTGTATCTTTGTAGCAACTCTTAAAACTATTTATTTAGCGGATGATTGAACGCATAATAATAATTGACAATGTCGACCCGGTAAGCTTCTATGGCATAAACAATTGCAATATGCAGCTTATACGCAATCTCTTCCCCAAGCTGCGCATGGCCGCTCGCGGACAGATAATCAAAGTCATCGGCGACCCCGAAGAGGCCGCTCGCTTTGAAAAGAAAATCAAGGAGCTGGAAGAGTACTGCGTCAAGTACAACAAGCTCACCGAAGAGGTGATTCTCGACATTGTGCGCGGTCAGGCTCCGAAAGAGTTGAAGCAGGACGATGTAATCATCTACGGAATAAACGGCAAACCGATCAGCGGACGCACCCCCAATCAGCAGCTGCTTGTCGAAACATTTGTCAAAAACGACCTCACATTCGCTCTCGGCCCTGCCGGAACCGGCAAGACCTACGTGGCTATAGCATTGGCAGTGCGCGCGCTTAAAAATCGCGAAGTGCGCAAGATAATCCTTTCGCGTCCGGCAGTGGAAGCAGGCGAAAAGCTCGGATTTCTCCCCGGCGACATGAAGGACAAGATCGACCCCTATCTGCAGCCGCTCTATGATGCGCTTGAGGACATGATTCCCGCAGTGAAGCTGAAGGAGTACATGGAGTCCAACGTAATCCAGATAGCTCCGCTGGCATTCATGCGCGGACGCACGCTCAACGATGCCATAATCGTGCTTGACGAAGCGCAGAACACCACCACCCATCAGATAAAGATGTTCCTCACCCGACTGGGCATGAACGCAAAGATGATAATAACCGGCGACATCACTCAGATCGACCTGCCTCGCAGCGTCAACTCGGGACTCGTACAGGCCCTCAAGGTGCTGAAAGGCGTGCCCGGCATAGGCATGGTGGAGTTTGGCAAAAAGGACATCGTGCGTCATCAGCTCGTGCAGCGCATAGTCGAGGCCTATCAGCGATGGGACGACGAGAAGAAGGACGAGGAGCAACGCGAAAAATATTTTGAACAATAACTATCAACAACAATAACACCAATCATCACTACAATGGCTACTACACTTATCAACACGGATTTCAACTTCCCGGGACAGAAAAGTGTCTATCACGGCAAAGTTCGCGATGTCTATGACATCAACGACGACATCATGGTAATGGTCGCAACCGACCGCATCTCGGCTTTCGATGTAATTCTGCCCAAAGGCATCCCCTACAAGGGACAGGTTCTCAACCAGATTGCCGCAAAATTCCTCGATGCCACAGCCGACATCGTGCCCAACTGGAAGCTCGCCACTCCCGACCCGATGGTAACCGTAGGACTCAAATGCGAAGGTTTCCGCGTCGAGATGATTATACGCGGCTACCTCACCGGAAGCGCATGGCGTGAATATCAGGCCGGATGCCGCGAACTGTGCGGAGTGAAACTCCCCGACGGGATGCGTGAAAACGAGCGTTTCCCCGAACCCATCATCACCCCCACCACCAAGGCCGAAGCCGGTCACGACGAAAACATCTCACGCGAGGAGATCATAGCACAAGGCATCGTCGACAAGGACGACTACGAGCTGATGGAACGTTACACCCGCGCACTGTTCCGCCGCGGAAGCGAAATGGCAGCCGAGAAGGGACTGATACTCGTCGACACTAAATATGAGTTTGGCAAGCGTGACGGAAAGGTCTACCTGATTGACGAAATCCACACTCCCGATTCATCACGCTACTTCTATGCCGACGGCTACGAGGAGCGCTTTGAAAAGGGCGAACCCCAGCGTCAGCTCTCCAAGGAGTTTGTGCGTCAGTGGCTCATCGAACACGGATTCATGGGCAAGGCAGGCCAGACAGTTCCCGAAATGACCGACGCCTATTGCGAATCGGTAAGCGAACGCTACATCGAGCTTTACGAGCACATCACCGGCGAGCGTTTCGTAAAGAGCGACGAGCATGATCTTGCCGCACGCATCGAGCGCAATGTCACTCAGTGGCTTGAAAACCGCAAGTAAAAATATCCGACTAAGAATAACCGATGGAAGTCAAAGCCGAAAAGATCAACCCTTACGACAACGAGCGGAGCAAGACTCAGCAGGTCAAGGAGATGTTTGACAGCATCGCCCCGGCCTACGATTTCATGAACCGCATGATGACCTTCGGAATCGACAAGCTGTGGCGTGCCCGCGCAGTGAAAATGCTGCGCAGGCACTCGCCGCGCTTAATACTCGATGTAGCCACCGGCACAGGCGATCTCGCCCTGCTCCTGCATCGCAAACTCAATCCGCATCAGCTCACCGGAATCGACCTGAGTCCCAACATGATTGCCCGGGCGCAAGCCAAGGCCGTCGATGCGGGAATAGCCCACAAGGTCAACTTCATGACAGGCGACTGCCTCGCACTGCCGTTTGGAGCCGAAACATTCGACTGCATCACCGTGGCCTACGGAGTGCGCAACTTCGAGCATCTCGACGCAGGCTACCGCGAAATGTACCGAGTGCTGCAGCCCGGAGCGGTGCTGTGTGTCATCGAGCTGTCGACACCCACATCGCCAATCGTCAAGCCACTCTACAATTTCTACACACGCCGCATAATCCCGACAATAGGCCGACTCGTTTCACACGATGTGCGCGCCTACAGCTATCTTCCCGAAAGCATAGCCGCAGTGCCGCAGGGCAATGCCATGCTTGAGCTGCTCCGCGAGGCAGGATTCAGCCAATGCACCTTCACCCCGCTCACTTTCGGCACCTGCACCATCTACATGGCTATAAAGTAGAGCAATTATCAACACGTTTTTCTCTAAAACGATGGCAAAAGGATGCGTATATTTCATAATATCGCTCTTTTTGCTTATTTTTGTACTACGAAATTCATCACTTTAATTCCCGATTCTAAAATGAAGGCTCTCATGTCATATCGTTTCAACGCTATCATCTTCATTTTTCTCTCGATAGCCCTATTTTCATCCAACGCCAACGCCCAGACGGTCGAACCTGCCGACCCAAGCTTGCTCGAACTGCTCGGAGTTCCTGTCGAAGAGGACGAAGACGAGTACTACTACGAGGACGAGGGCGAAGGTTATGATGATTTCGGTCCGTTTTTCGACCTTGTAGCCGACACCGTGCCCGACTCGGTGCCCGAATACACCCCTTTGAAACTGCTTCCGCCCACAACTCTTCCCGTTACGGCGTTCATGCCCGTAGTATTCGACTATGTTGAATACACCGACACCGTAGCTCCGCTGAATCCCGAGCGATACATCGAAACCGACAATCCCGCAATGAACCGCATGATGCAGGAGGGCAACCGCATACGCCGCTACCGCCAGCTGAAGCAACGTTACATGATCGACTATGCGCCGCAAGTAAGATACAACATCAACACCCTGCCCGAGCCGCCGAAACAGTATGTAGCCACTGTCGACCCCTCGAAATCGACCATAACCATATCGGAAGTGCTTGTCAACAAGGATAATCTTGAGGCGGCAGCCGCATCCCTGGATGTAAAGCCCAAGAACTGGCTTCACACTTTCAACGGACTCCTTCAATTCTCGCAGGCCTACGTGAGCCCCAACTGGTATCAGGGCGGCAACACCAACGTTAACATGATAGCCAACTTCTACTGGAACGTGAAACTCAACCAAAAGTTCCACCCCAACCTCATGGCCGAAGCCACTACGCAGTACAAGCTGGCAATGTCGAGTGCCCCGCAGGACAGCATGCGCTCCTACATGATAAGCCAGGATCTCTTCCAGTTCAACGGCACATTCGGTGTGCGTGCGTTCAAGCACTGGTTCTATTCAATGAATACATCGTTCAAGACACAGCTGTTCAAGAACTATGCACCCAACACCGACAATCTGCGTGCGGCGTTTATGTCACCCGGTGAGCTCAACTTCGGTGTCGGTACGACCTACAACTTCACCAACCCCAAAAAGACATTCAAAATCGATGCCTCCATATCGCCGCTCTCCTACAACATGAAGATATGCACCCATCCGGGAATGAAGGAAACATCGTTTGGCATACGCGAAGGCCGCCACACCGTAAGCGAGGTCGGTAGCAACGCCGAGGTGAAGATGACATGGAACATCCTTTGGAACATAACCTACAACTCGCGCTTCTTCCTGTTTACCGACTATGACTATGTTCAGAGCGACTGGGAGAACACGATCAACTTCTCGCTCAACCGCTACCTGTCGACTCAGATATACGTGCACATGCGTTACGATTCAAGCACTCCGCGTGTCGAAGGCTCGTCATGGCACAAGTGGCAGTTGAAGGAGATACTCAGCTTCGGCTTCCAGTATCAGTTCAAGACCGCCTGACAACAATGAGGCTTCGGGCCTCATTGCACCACTCTCATCTTCACCCCCCCTCTCCTTATCACATACGCCATGCAACCTCCTCGCCTCCTCCTCGCCTTGTCGCTGCTCGCAGCATCGTTATCGCTTGCCGCAGCCGACCACATCGACACCCTGCCGCATGTGTCGCAGACTCTTTCGGGCTACGCCGACATCGACAGCATCAAGCGACGGCTGACATCGCTTCCGCTGCACATCATCGAAGGGATATGGCAATTTCCCGCCGACGGAGCCACAGTAGTAATCGAACGCTTCAACCCCGACAACACACGCGATGACGGAGCCGCCCGCTACCGCATCGTAATCCTGCGCTCGCCTCAGCGGTCGATGATGCCCGGCACCGTAATGGGCTATCTGTCACCGTCGGCCAAGCGAGGTGTGTACACTGCAAAGATATATACAGCCGGCGACGGAGGGTCGACACTGATAAGACCAAAGCGCTTCACACTCACCCTCAACGACGACGGGCATCTGAGTTTTCGCCGACACCGCTCAAGCGTATATGTCAATATATGGCGGCTGTTGCCCTATGTATCGAGGCTCGGAGTGCGTGTGCGCAACGACAATCCGCAGGATCTTGACGGATGTCTTCGCCTCTTTCCCGCTCCGGTTTCAGGACCCGTAGAACCACGTTATCTATAACCGGCCATGCTTCGCGTCATCGTCACATCGCTTTTAGTGCTTGCCGTCACATCGGTTGCCGCGCCCGACACCCGCACCACTCGCAAGAAACTCGTCAAGTCGGAACAGGAAGTCACGGTAGTCGCCGACAGCACAACCGTGTCGCCCGACAGCATAACGATAGCCGACTACGACAAGCCGCTGCGCTCCAACTACGAAACATTCTTCGTCACCAACCGACACAGCCGCACCATAGTCAGGATAACCATCGACATCGACTACATCGACATGAACGGCTCGCAACTGCATAGCCGCAGCGTGACTGTGGAGTGCGAGATACCGCCCGGAGCCACGCGACAGCTTCACACAAGGGCATGGGACCGCCAGAAAGCATTCTATCACCACACCACGCGCAGCAAGCCCCGCTCGCCTCATGCACGCCCCTACAAAGTGGTCGTCACGCCCGTGTCGCTGCTGCTTGAGTAACGAAATCTTGAACGTTACGTGCTTTCAGTTTTCATGGATTTGTATTACCTTTGCAGGGATAACAATTTAGCACGACCACAGCGATGAAGTACTTTCTTTCAGCCGGTGAGGCCTCCGGCGACATACATGCGGCCGAGTTGATTGCCGCAATAAAGCGAATCGACCCCAAGGCCGATTTCATCTTTCTCGGAGGCGACCTCATGGCCCGCGAGGCGGGAAACACACCGTTCATCCACTATCGCGAAATGGCCTACATGGGATTCAGCGAAGTCCTGCGACATCTGCCGCAAGTGCTTTCCAACCTGCGCCGTGCCAAGGAGCGACTGAAAGCCGAGCGTCCCGACGCACTCATCCTGGTAGACTATCCCAGCTTCAACCTTAAGCTTGCACGCTACGCCCACGACATGGGGGTAAAGGTGTACTACTACATCTCGCCCAAGGTGTGGGCATGGAAGGAGCATCGCGTACGTGACATAAAGCGTTATGTCGACCGCGTGTTTGCCATATTCCCCTTTGAAGTCGGCTTCTACAAGTCGCGCCACGACTACGATGTCACCTACGTGGGCAATCCGTCGGTCGAGGAGGTGGCTCACCGCAAGGCCAACCTTCCGTCACGCGAGGAGTTCCTTAAACGCCACAACCTGCCCGACCGTCCCATAATAGCACTCGTGCCGGGAAGCCGCCGAAGCGAAATCAAGAACAATCTCTCGGTGATGCAGGCGGCCGCCGACATGTATCCCGACTATATGCCCGTAGTGGCAAGCGCACCGGGCATCGATCTGTCGTACTACGGCTACTACATCGACCCGGGAACCCCCATCGTGAACAACGCGACATTCGACCTGATGCACTTCGCCGAAGCCGCTCTCGTCACCTCGGGCACCGCCACCCTGGAGTGTGCGTTGCTGAATACCCCGCAAGTGGTGTGCTACCGCGCCAACGGAGTAAAGCTCTCCTACAAAATCATGGAGAAGATACTGAAAGTGCCATTCGTGTCACTTCCCAACCTGATAGCCGACGCACCGATAGTGCCCGAAATGCTCGTACACCTGTGTACCCCTAAACTCGTGGGTCGCGAGCTGGGCAACATACTTCCCGGCCGACCGGGTCACGACAATCAGCTCGAAGGCTACCGGCGAATGAGGGAAATTCTCGGCAACTCCGATGCAGCGCAACGCACAGCCCGCATAATAGTCGACGAAATATCCTCAGCTAAAAAAGACTCAGAAAGAAAATGAAACTACCCCATATACCTGCAAAAGAAGAGGGCCCGGTGAGGGTGCTTATGGTGTGCCTCGGCAATATATGCCGCTCCCCGGCCGCCGAAGGCATCCTGCGCTCCATCGTAAGCTCGCACAACGCCGACAACGACTGGGTGATTGACTCGGCCGGAACCTACGGCGGACATTCAGGCGACCTGCCCGACCGCCGAATGCGCGTACACGCCACCCGCCGAGGCTACGATCTCACCCACCGCGCACGCAGGTTCACACCGAGCGACTTCAGCGACTTCGACCTGATAATACCGATGGACTCGGCCAATGAACGCAATCTGCGCTCCATGGCTCCCACCCTCGACGACGAAGCCAAGATAGTTCCCATGATGAAATTTGTGAGAATGGCAACCCGCTACGATCACGTGCCCGACCCCTACTACGAGGGGGCCGAGGGCTTTGAACTCGTGCTCGACCTGCTTGAGGACGGATGCCGCAACCTCTACGACGACATAACGGCGATGCGCAACGACACATCGCGATAACGACAAACCCAATCACACAACAACGGCAATGGAAAAAACATCAGGCAATCTAAAGGCACTCGCCACCCGACCCATCGGGCGTCTGCTATGGGAATACAGTCTGCCTGCGGTAGTGGGCATGGTGGTCATGTCGCTTTACAATGTCGTCGACCGCATATTCATAGGCCGCGGCGTGGGTGCCGATGCCATTGCGGGACTCGCCATAACATTTCCCGTGACCAATGTGTGCACCGCCATCGGAGTGCTCATCGGAGCCGGTGCCGCCGCAAGAGTGTCGATAATGCTCGGACAGAAGGACTACCGGGGTGCCCAGCTTGTGCTCGGCAACTCGCTTGTGCTGATACTCATAAACGCCGTTATCTACCTGACATTCTTCGCTATATTCATCGACGACATTCTCATGGCATTCGGCGCGTCGGCCAACACGCTCCCCTACGCCCGCGATTTCATCGTCTACCTCTTTCCCGGCATGCTGGTCATGAATGTCATGTACAGCCTCAACAATGTCATGCGAGCTTCGGGCTATCCGCAACAGGCCATGATAACAATGTTTATCGGCGCCGGATGCAATGTAATCCTGGCACCCATCTTCATATTCGTCCTGAAAATGGGCATAAAAGGAGCAGCGATAGCCACCGACATATCGATGACCATAGGCATGGTGTTTGTGCTCTATCACTTCTTCAAGCCCACATCGACGGTGCGTTTCACCCGAGGCATATACCGCCTGCGCTGGCACATAATATGGTCGATCGTCGCCATCGGTGCGGCACCGAGCATCGTCAACTTCACGAGCTCGGCCATAAACATAATCATCAACCGCACCCTCTACGCCTACGGCGGCGACATAGCCATAGGGGCGGTGGGCATCTTCACGACCTACACTTCGCTCCTGTGCATGGTAGTGGTGGGAATATGTCAGGGCGTACAGCCCATCCTCGGCTACAACTACGGAGCCGGACTGCGCCACCGACTCAAACGCGCATTCTGGCTCTCGACACTCGCCGGCACCGTGGTCACCTCGACAGGAGCAGCAGTGGGAATCCTCTTCCCCGACATCATAGCAATGGCCTTCACGACCGACAGCGCACTGATCTCCGCCACATCCAACTCGCTGCACATATCGCTGCTCGCATTCTGGGTCGTAGGCTTCCAGATTGTTTCGACAACCCTGTTCCAGTCAATAGGCAAAGCCGGAAAATCGATATTCCTGAGCCTTATACGCCAGGTGATTTTCCTGATACCGCTGCTGCTGACACTGCCCCGCATGTACGGGCTCAACGGCGTGTGGTCATCATTCCCCACCTCCGACCTCTTTGCCACAGTAGTAACCATAATGATGGTCGCATGGCAATTCAGGACGCTGTCACGCGAAAACCGGCTCAATCCCACAGCACAAATATAAATCACCGATTATGAAAATAACAAAACTCCTGCTATCAGCAATTGTCGCCATGTCGTGCTGCACATTGACAGCTCAGGACTTCGACACCTTCTTCAACAACAAGACCCTGCGCCTCGACTACATATTCGGAGCCGACACAAAGGGATGCCATGTTATGCTCGACAAGCAGGCCGTACTGCCCGAATGGAGCGGCCGCCGACATCGCCTGAAAGAGCTTCCGCTTGCCGGAAACGGACAGATAACCGTGCGCGACGAGGCCACCGGCGACACCATCTACCGCCACTCATTCTCATCGCTGTTCAATGAATGGCTGTCGACCGAGGAGGCATCGACAACCCCCAAAGCCTTTCAGAACACCTATCTTGTGCCCCTGCCCAAGGCTCCCGCATTAATCGACATAGCATTGCTCAACAACCGCCACGACACAATCGCCTCGATGACTCACCGTTATCGCGCCGACGATGAACTGATTGCGGTGAAAGGCATCACCAACGTAACACCTCACCGCTATATCCACCGCAGCTCGCACCCTGAAAAGGCAATCGATGTGGCCATCCTGGCCGAGGGCTACACCACCGCCGAGATGGACAGCTTCTACCATCACGCAGCCGTGGCCGTGGAGTCGATCCTGAAACACGAGCCCTTCAAGTCGCGTGCCGACGACTTCAACTTCGTGGCCGTGGCTTCGCCCTCAATCGACAGCGGCGTAAGCGTACCGCGACTCGGCGACTGGAAAAAGACAGCGTTCTCCTCACATTTCAGCACATTCTACTCCGACCGCTACCTCACCACCGGCAATCTGCAGGATGTACACGACGCTCTCGCAGGAATACCCTACGAACACATAATAATACTCGCCAACACGCCCGAATACGGCGGCGGTGGCATATACAACTCCTACACCCTCACCACAGCCCGCCACCGCGACTTCAGGCCCGTGGTAGTGCATGAATTCGGCCACAGCTTCGGCGGACTTGCCGACGAATACTTCTACGAGAACGACATCATGGACGAATCATATCCGCTCGACATAGAGCCGTGGGAGCCCAACATCACAACCCTCGTCGATTTTCCGTCAAAATGGCAGTCGATAGTGCCCGAAGGCACACCCGTGCCCACCGATCCCAAAAATGCCGACAAATATCCCGTGGGTGTATATGAAGGCGGAGGCTACGTGTTCAAGGGCGTCTACCGTCCGGCCGACCAATGCCGCATGCGCAACAACACCTGGCCGGCATTCTGCCCCGCTTGCCAACGCGCGTTAAGCCTGCTCATCGACTTCTATACGAAATAAACCTCAAGGTCAACACGACGGCCGCCACCGTAGCGACAAACACGGCAATCCACTTGATGTTACGTGACGCTTCGGCCTTGCCGTCGACAACAACAGTCGACACAACACTGTCGGCCCGAGCAACAAGAGTGGTGTCATGCACCGCTCTTGTTTTATATATGAGCCTGTAGCTGCGTTCACGCACAGTGTCGCCGCTCCTGTCGACAATGATGCTGTCGCGGGCATATATCGTGTCGACCGACACGCTTCCCCTCAAAAGCATATCGCTCTTCACCGACTCCGAAGGCAAATAGACCATACGCGTGCATCCGCACAAAATAAAGCCCGCCAATATAACCGCTTTGATATTCATAATTACTCCTCCTTTTTCGGCAAAGATAGCGAGCGGGAAGCCCCGATTTCACCCCATAATGTCGCGAAGCTCACTTTGCGGGTAAAAAAAAGCGGTCGCCTCGTGACAATCACGCGACGACCGCAACTATTTTGGTTATAAGGGAAATCTACTTAGCCGATTTCTTGCGCCAAAGGTTGGTCATATCCTCAAGAGTCTTACCCTTGGTTTCAGGAACAAGCTTGTAAACGAATATGGCGGCAACGACGCAGATAACGCCGTAGAGCGCATAGGCAAACATGTGACCGAACTTATCGCCCATCTCGCCAAGACGCATATTGTACATGGGCACAAACGTACTCGACACGATGAAGTTGAATATCCACTGGAATGCAACGGCGACAGCCACAGCCGCACCACGGATGGTGTTGGGGAATATCTCGGCGATAAGCACCCAGCATATCGGGCCCCAAGAGAACATGAACGAAGCCGAATAAACCATGATGCTGACAACGGGAACGATGGGAGGAACGGTGACAAGGTTGGATATAGCCACACCGAATGCACCGACAGCCATGCCGATAGAACCCCAGATCAACAACGGCTTGCGGCCGAGCTTCTCAACGGTGAACACAGCCACAAGTGTGAACGAGATGTTGACGATACCCATGATGACGGTCTGCACCATGGGGTCGCCCATGTGCATTGAGTCGAATATGCGCGGTGCATAGTAGAGCACGGCGTTTATACCCACTGCCTGCTGGAAAACCGACAACATAACGCCGACAAATATCACCATCACGCCAAATGAGAAGAGGCGTTCGCTCTTGACCTCGACGGTCGACTTGATGTCAGCAAGAATCTCGCGGGCCTTGGTGATGCCGTTGATGCGTGCAAGCACCTCAAGGGCGCGGCTGTCACGGCCAACAAGCGCAAGATAACGCGGTGACTCGGGAACCAAGAAAACAAGCACGGTAAACACTGCGGCAACAAATGCCTCGCTACCGAACATGTAACGCCATCCTGTCATGATGGTCCATGCGTCGGATGTGGGAAGCACGTAGTAGATGTTTTCGGCAGTCTTCTCGATGATGGGGTTGGTGTGCTCGCCAAGAATCATGAAGTTGACGAAGTAAACCACAAGCTGACCGAAGATGATTGCAAACTGGTTCCACGACACGAGCGTACCGCGGATGTTTGACGGAGCCACCTCGGCAATATACATGGGGCAGATGGCCGAAGCAAGACCCACACCCACACCGCCGATGATGCGGTAGATGTTGAATGCGATAAGGAGGTTGAAATCGGGCTTACCGTGCTCGAAGAAGAGGAATTCGGGATAGTAGGAGCCGAGAGCCGAAACAAAGAAGAAAAATCCGGCGATAATCAACGACTTCTTGCGGCCGAATCGAGTAGCGAAGAAACCAGACAAAGCACTACCCAAAATACATCCGAGCAGCGCGCTTGACGATGTTATACCGTGAATCACATCGGTATAGACGAAATCCTTGGCTCCGAGGAAGAAAGCCTGAAGACCCTTCTCGGCACCCGATATCACAGCGGTGTCGTAACCGAAGAGCAGGCCACCGAGCACGGCGACAAGGACTATGGAAAACAGATATGTTTTACTGCCTTTTTCTTGGTAATTCATAATTAATAAAGTTAAGTTTATTATTAAAGTTTGGTTTTATCTAATTTTTTCCGGAAAGAGCACTTCGGCGGCGGCATTACCCATCGCCTTATAGCCTGCGGCGTTAGGATGAAGTCCGTCAAAATTATAATCGGGATTCAATCTCAAAGGATTGGCGGGATCAGCAAGCACGGCATCGAAATCGATCACGCCGTCAAACTTTCCGCATGTGCGTATCCACTCATTCACCACCTGGCGGGTAGCCTCATGGAAGTATGACCAATAATCGGTGTTGCCAATCTGTGAGATTGTGCCGCCATACACTTTAAGGCCCTTTGAACGCGCCTTTTCGATAAACGAAGTGTAGGCCTCGATCAGCTCGGCGGCTGTCTTCTCGGCGTGACGGCTTCCGCCTATGTCGTTTATGCCTTCATAGATCACGATTCCGGTCAATCCGTTCTGCCCCATTATGTCACGGTCGAAACGCTTCACTGCAGGCTCGCTGATTCCTCCGCGAAGCACACAGTTGGCGCCTATTCCAAGATTCAATACGGCCACTTCTCCATTAAGAGCCTCAGCACACACATCGGTCCAGCGGTTCTGCTTGTCAGTTGTCGTGCCGCGTCCGTCGGTTATCGAGTTACCGAGCACCGCGATGCACTCCTTGCCGTCGGCCATCACCTCAAGGGCGCATATATTGTACCAGTGTTCAAGCTTTTCAGCGGGGACAAACTCCTTATTAGGCTTGGAGAGGCCTTCCATGATGTAGGATGTGGTGCGTGAACCGCGATGTGAAGTAGCGTGCTCGGGAGTCTTGTCTCCGTAGTTGATGGTTATCGACAACAGCTGCAGCGGCTTGAGGTCATACTTGACGGCATCGCTGTAGACCGAGCCGTGAGGCTCTATCGTCACGCTCTCCTTTCCGTCAAATTTAAGGTAACGCACCGTGCGGGGATTAATCTTCTCGCCTTCGGCTGCATCGGCTATGTAGACCGAGCGAATCTCAACCGGCTCGTCGCTGAATTCATTCGACAGCTTAAGACGAAGTTCGTCACCGCCCACCGACACGTGAATCACCTGTCGGAGCGCATTTCCGGTAAGCGTCATCGTCTTTGGCATATCGCCCTTGCCCGTATATTCAGGAGCAGTAGCCCATGTACCCGTCCACTTTGAAGCGGCTGACAGCGAAACGGTGAGCAACAGGCCCGTTATAAACAAAAAAACTCTTTTCATATTCATAAATCTGAAGTTATCACCAATCTATGGCCCGGCACGTCCGGCTGATTGTCTAAATCACACTCCTGTCAAGCGGCCGACGGGCTGTGATCAACTCCTCGTCACGGCTCGGCAGTCATGTTCATCAAGGTTAACTATAATATAATGATTGGTCGGGGTTCATCGGCATCATGAGCCTTGACATCGGTTAAAAAGAAGAGAGTCCGACCGGGTCGTTGCACGCCGCCGGTCAGACTCTCCCTTATTCAAGCTTCAGAATATATATCTGAATTAAATGCTGATGAAGAAGGCGTCATTTAGGCATACATGGCTACGATAGCTTCATAGAGCTCCTGCTTGCCGCTGGTCTGCTTGGGTTCGCCCTGAGTCTTGGCATAAGCTACAACATCCTCAAGTGAGAGCTTGCCATCCTCAAATTCCTTACCCTTGCCGCCGTCGAATGAAGCGTAACGCTCCTTGATCATCTCCTTATAGGGAGATTCCTCAAGAACAGCAGCTGCGCTTTCAAGAGCACGAGCCATAGCGTCCATACCAGCGATGTGAGCGATGAAGATGTCCTCAAGGTCGGTAGAGTTACGACGAGTCTTAGCGTCGAAGTTGGTACCGCCGTTGCCGAGGCCGCCGTTGCGGATGATCTGCATCATGGCCTGAGTGAGCTCGAAGTTGTCGATGGGGAACTGGTCGGTATCCCAGCCGTTCTGATAGTCACCACGGTTAGCGTCGATTGAACCGAGCATGCCGTTGTCAACAGCCACTGCAAGTTCGTGCTCGAATGTGTGACCTGCGAGAGTAGCGTGGTTAACCTCGATGTTCACCTTGAAGTCCTTGTCAAGACCGTGAGCCTTCAGGAAGCCGATTACAGTTTCAGTGTCGACATCATACTGATGCTTTGAGGGTTCCATGGGCTTGGGCTCGATGAGGAATGTTCCGGTGAAGCCCTTTGAACGAGCGTAGTCGCGAGCGATGCGGAGCATAGTTGCGAGATGCTCTTTTTCACGCTTCTGGTCAGTGTTGAGAAGGCTCATGTAACCTTCGCGGCCACCCCAGAACACATAGTTTGTACCACCGAGGGCGATAGTTGCGTCGATAGCGTTCTTGATCTGAACTGCAGCGCGAGCTACTACGTCAAAGTCGGGGTTGGTAGCAGCACCGTTCATGTAACGGCCGTTACCGAATACGTTGGCAGTACCCCAAAGGTTCTTGATGCCTGTCTGAGCCATCTTTTCCTTCAGGTAGTTGGTGATTTCAACCATGCGGGCTTCGTAGTCGGCGATGTCTTCGCCAAGGTCACCGATAAGGTCGGTATCGTGGAAACAGAAATATTCGATTCCGAGCTTCTGCATGATTTCAAAACCAGCATCAGCCTTCTGCTTTGCAACTGTCATGGCATCGCCTTCGTTCCAGGGGAACTTCTTGGTGCCGCCACCGAACTGGTCGCCGCCTTCAGCGCAAAGTGTGTGCCACCATGCCATGGCAAACTTCAACCAATCCTTCATTTTCTTACCGAGCACTACCTTCTCAGCATCGTAGTAACGATAGGCGAGAGGATTCTTGCTGTCCTTACCTTCAAACTTAATTTTACCGATCTCGGGAAAATACTCTTTTGTTGCCATAATAGAATTTGTTTAAAAAGTTTCTTTTAGTTTTTATGTAATAGTGATTATTTGTTCAAGATGGTTTCAAGGCGCTGCTTCCACAATCCGTAGGCGTCGCGATAGGCCTGACGGTCGGCTTCCTTGGGCTCGATAACCTCGATGCGGTCGAGTGTTGCAAAAGCCTCGTTGTTGTCCTTGTAGATTCCGGCACCTATGCCTGCGCCCTTGGCTGCGCCTACCGAACCGTCGGTGTCAAACAGCTCTATGGTGGCACCGCTCACACCGGCAAGTGTTTCGCGGAAGAGCGGGCTGAGGAACATGTTGGCGTGTCCGGCGTGAATCTTCTTCACATCCATTCCCATCTGCTCCATTATCTCGATTCCGTACTGGAACGAGAATACGATACCCTCCTGGGCTGCTCGCACGATGTGCTGCTTGCCATGCTTCAGGAAGTTTACACCGTGAATCGAGCTGCCGATTTCACGATTCTGAAGCACGCGCTCGGCTCCGTTGCCGAAGGGGAGTATGCTCACGCCTTCGCTTCCTATGGGAGCCTGTGCGGCAAGGTCGTTCATGGCCGGATAGCTGATGCCTTCGGGAGCCACGGTGCGCTTAATCCAGGAGTTAAGGATGCCGGTGCCGTTGATGCACAGCAATATGCCGAGGCGTGTCTGCTCATTGGTGTGATTGACATGAGCGAATGTGTTGACACGCGACTTGGGATCATAGTTTATCTCGCCGTTTACACCGTAAACAACGCCCGAGGTTCCTGCGGTAGAGGCGATTTCACCGGGGTTGAATACGTTAAGCGACAAAGCGTTGTTGGGCTGGTCGCCGGCACGGTAGCACACCGGAGTACCCTCGGCAAGACCGAGTTCGGCGGCTGCATGGGCGGTAACCTGACCCTGTACCGAGAATGTGGGCACGATTTCGGGTATTATCGAGCTGCTGAATCCGAGATACTCCATGAGGAAGTCGGCTATCCGGCCGTTCTTGAAGTCCCAGAACATACCTTCGGAAAGTCCCGATACGGTAGTGCACACACGGTCGGTGAGCTTCATTGCTATATAATCGCCGGGAAGCATGATTTTGTCGATGCGCTCAAACACCTCGGGCTCGTTGTCCTTCACCCATTTGAGCTTGGTGGCGGTGAAGTTGCCGGGAGAGTTGAGGAGGTGGCTCAGGCACTTTTCATGACCGAGCTCGTCAAATGCCTTCTCGCCGTAGGGAACTCCGCGGGAGTCACACCATATAATGGCGGGACGAAGCACATTGTGGTCACGGTCGATGCACACAAGTCCATGCATCTGATAGGAGATTCCGATTGCCTTTATGTCGGCCGGATTCACCTTTGACTCGGCAAGCACTGCGGCTGTCGACTGCTTCAGGTGTTCCCACCACTGCTCGGGGCGCTGCTCGGCCCAACCTTGCTTAACTGCAATAATCTCGGCCTCCGACTTGGGGAAGAAAGCCGATGAAACACACTTTCCTGTTTCGGCATTAACGATGCTCGCTTTTACCGACGAGCTGCCTATATCATATCCTAATAAGTACATAGCTTATATAATTGGTTATCGTCTGTTCTTATTATATATCTTTCGGTCAAATTTGTAGTAACGCGCCGCACGATGAGCCACGCCCTGCTGCCTCTCCTCAAGAGGCACCACATAGTCCATCATTGCTATTTTCTTGTGGAAGTTGCGCACATCGATCGCATGGCCGTAGATAAGCTCAAACATTGTGCGCAATTGCGATGCGGTGAATTTTCGGGGCAACAGGTCAAAGAGCATCACCGGATTCACCTCGGCCGCATCCCTGATGCGATGCATCGCCTCGGCGAGAATGAGGTTATGGTCAAATGCCAGGCGCTTGACATCGTTCAACGGCACCCAACCGGCCTTGTGGGCATCAAGCGACTTGTCGATTGCGCGGTCGATTTTCACAAGCGCGAGATAGGAGATGGTAACTATACGCTCTACATGGGCCTGCTGTGCACGCTCGAGCCAATGCACATCCTTGGGATCGCTTGTCCTGTTCTTCGATCCGTAGGCACGGAATTGCATCAGCTTGATGTTTTTGACGCCTGTAAGTTCATTAAGCACTCTCATAGCGGCCCCGTCAAGATCCTCATCCTGATAGATGAGGCTTCCGGGAAGTTTCATGTCGTGATAAGCGAGCCCGTCTTCTTCGCCGTGACGGTTAACGAGGAGCACTTTCAATTGTGTTCCGTCAAATCCTATCACAACGCAGTCGACAGATATGTGATTATTGGCTAATGGAGGATAAATTACTTCACCTTGCATAGATTCCATATATATTTCCGACACAAAAGTAACGATATTTTATGAATATGCAACATTCAATTTTATGTTGTAAAACATTGTTTATAGCCTCAGTAGTTATCTTACTTTATACAATATCATTTTCATGGGTTAATGTAATAACTACAATATGTATTTCTGTAGAATCGCGACAGTCCTAATTGTAATAAGTACAATAAGCCAAAACTCCGCGAAATAAGGCACAATAGTGAGTTGGCAAGTAGCGGTTGACACAGAACCTTATTGTAGATTTACATCACACCGATTCAAGGCGGCTCAACATAACGCAGAGCCAAAGTTAAATATTGTTAACCAAATTAATGGGTTTATATCGCACATCATCCCGACGCGACATCATCTTTTTCACGCGCGTTTGCTGTGTATTGTGAAAGGTTTTGTAAATTTGCACAATAAATAGCCAAATCGCTCACAGTGACTTACAATATCGACAATCAGGCATTGATGGCGTTGACGCTTTCCTGCCTGGCCGCAGCTACAGCAATAGCAATACTCATCATATATGCACGACGCATAATACTTGTCGTACGCAACGCGCGTCGACAAGCCGACGACACCAATCAGGTTTTCGGGCTTTCCCCGGCATCCATCATCGTATATGCCTATGAAAATCCCGACGGAGTGGCCGCGCTGCTCCCCTCGCTGCTGTCGCAGGACTACGACGGCGGCTTTGAGGTGATAGTCGTCAACGACGGCAACGACGAGGCCACCGACTCACTGCTGCGCGAACTTGAAGCGACTCACAAGAATCTATATCACACATTCACGCCTCATGACACCCGCAACGTGTCGCGCAAGAAACTTGCGATAACGCTCGGCATCAAGGCGGCCCGGTATGAATCGATAGTGCTCGTAACAGCCGACAGCCGCATAACATCGCAACGATGGCTCGAAAAGATGGCTCGTCACTTCAACGACCCCGAGAAAGACATCGTGATAGGCTACGCATTTCCCGACCTCGACAACGTGGCCAACACCCCGTCGCGTAGCGAAGTCCACGACTGGCTCATCGACATAGTGCATTATCTGGCAGCTGCACTCGACGGACACACCTATCGAGGCGACGGCGACAATCTCGCCTACCGTCGCAGCCTGTTTTTCAAGAACAAGGGATTCTCTCAGTCGCTCAATCTCAGCTATGGCGACGATGACGTGTTTATCCATCAGTGTTCCACTCCGCGCAACGTTGCGGTGGAGCTGTCGCGCGAGAGTCATGTAAGCACATCGTTTGCCAATCCGCGAGAAGCGATGAAGCGCAAAAAACTGCAATACACCTTCACATCATCACACGCCGGCAAGTGGCAGCACCGCCTTTACGGATTCTGCCTTGCGCTGTTGTGGGTGTGGCTGCTGCTCACTGCGGCATCGATCGCCATCGCCCCTCGCAACATCATTGTAATAAGCTCCAACATAGTAGTGGCTCTTCTGTTATGGGTTCCGCTCATAGCCTCGTGGAACAGTGCGTCACGCGCGCTCGGAGGACACCGGTTCTTCTTCTCCGTGCCGTTGGCTCTGCTGTGGCGTCCGATACGCAACATCATCTATTATATAAAGAGTCACCGCGCCCACAGCGGACAGTATGCCTGGCAAACCCTCGGGCCCTCCAACTGGTCGAAACTGACCGACGACATAGCAAAATAAACGTACCTCATGTTACGTTATCTCAATAAGGCCACACAATGTGACGCCTTGTCGAGCAATCATCACTCTTCATCGATATGAGAACAATTCTACACATAATTATATTGTCAGCGGCATTGATGCTGACGGCATGTAACGCGCCAAAATCGTCATTGACCTATTTCGAGGACCTGAGCGGCACGCAATCGGGCACTCTTCCATCGACCGACTATGAGATAAAGCTCCGCCCCGATGACGAACTGCTCATAACCGTGACATCGCTCGTGCCCGAAGCTACCGCCGAATACAACCTACCGCTCTCCAATCCGGCCACGCAGAACAACATAATGACCCCGTCGCAAGGCAAGCAGCAGACCTATATCGTCGACAAAAGCGGCGACATAAAATTTCCGGGCATAGGCATGCTCCATGTCGACGGCATGACGACATCGCAACTTGCGTCATTGCTCGTAAAAAAAATCAGCGCCCAAGTAGAGGACCCCTATGTAAAAGTAGTGCTTGTCAACTTCCGCATCAATGTGATGGGCGAGGTCAACCGCCCGGGTTCGATAGATGTGAACCGCGAGCGATACTCGATACTCGATACTCGATGCGCTTGCCGATGCCGGCGACCTGACACAATACGGTGAACGTGACAATATACTGCTCGTGCGCGAGGAAAATGACGGAACAAAGACATTCCATCACCTCAACCTCAACGACTCGGAACTCTTGTCGTCGCCTTACTTCTATCTGCAACAGAACGATGTAGTGTGTGTGAATCCCAACAAGATTCGCAAGGACAATTCAAAGTACAACCAGAACAACGCCTTCAAGCTATCGGTCGTATCGGCCGTCACAGGAGCATGCTCGGTGATAGCGTCACTGATAATCGCCCTTGTAATACGCTAACTAAAACGCATCCATCCCCATGAAGCCTGACAATCCCGTATACAAAAAGCGTGACAACCGCATTGAGATAGCCGACCTCATCAGCCTATATCGCTCCAAGTGGCCGGCATTCCTTATTTCAATCGCGGCATGTCTTGCATTGGCTGTACTATACATATACATCAAAGCTCCAGTTTATGAGATTCAGGCCAATATCCTCATAACCGACGATGACAAGACATCTGACTTAATGCGCTCAATAAGCATGGCCGACATGTTTGTCAACAACACATCGGTCGACGAGGAGATGTCGATACTAAATTCACACTCGCTATTTCGCAACGTGACCGAAAAGCTCGGATGCAACATTACCTACACGGTAAAGAACAATCTGATAAAACGGACGACGAAGTACTCCGGCTCACCGGTGAAGCTAACGCCTCCAGCCGGGATAGCCGACACGCTTCGCAGCTCACTGAAGTTCAAGCTGAGAGCCGACAAGGAGGGCCTGGTCAGCGTCACGGCACGCAACAGCCGCAATAAGGTAGTAGGCGAAGTCAAGGACAAGAGATTTCCCGTAACCTTGCCTACGCCCTACGGCGACTTCATCCTGTCGACAACCGACAAATATGAAAAGGATCGGAGTCTGTCGATGCAGATAGGATTCTGCGGATATGACCTTGCGGCGGAGCGGCTACAGAAAGAGGTGATGTGCTACATCCCCAACAAGAAGGCCGATGTGATAACCGTTGCTCTCAACAGCACCGACATAAACTACGCCAAGAGCGTGGTCAACGCTATCGTCGACCAATATAACGCGCGCGGCATCGAGGAGAACCAACGGAAGGCACAACAGACAGCCGACTTCATCGACAAGAGGCTCGTCGACATTTCAAAGGAGCTGAACGATGCCGAAAGCGACATCGAGCAGTACAAGCAGTCGCACGACATTGTAGATGTGGAAGTAGAAACCAAATATCTCCTGACCCGGAAAGGCACACTCGAGGAGAGCCTCATTGCCGCCGAAACCGAAGTGGGCGTGCTTGAACTTACGCGTGACTTCATAGCCGACCCCGCCAACCGTTTCAACCTGATTCCCACCCCGCTCGGGGCCGAAGCGGCCGCCGAGGCAATAGAAGCCTATAATTCGCTGATTCTTGAACGCATCCGTCTTGAAAAGAGCGCGAAGCCGGGCAACAAGGTGCTCACGGCCCTCAACGAGCAGATCGACGCTATGCGATCCAATGTGGCCACGACGCTGGAACGTTCGATAGCGTCGGCACGCGTTACGTTGAACGAGCTCCGCGGCAAGAGCGGGGATTCGCAGTCGCGCCTCGGCGATATCCCGGCAAGGGAACGTGAGTTTGTCAACATCAAGCGTCGACAGGCCGTGAAGGAGAATCTCTACCTGTTTCTGCTCAAGGAGCGTGAGGAATCGGCACTGCGCATAGCCAACGCCGTACCCAAGGGAATGATAATCGACAAGGCCTACGCACTCTCCGACCAAGTGAACATGACACCGGCCAAAGTGCTAATCCTCGCGTTTCTGTTCGGACTCTTCATCGTGCCGCTGTGGCTCTACTTCCGCTCGCTGATACGCAACAAGATTTCTGACATCCGTGAACTGCAACGGCTCACCACCATACCCATACTCGGCGAAGTGTCGCTTGACCGCAGCGGCGACAAGATGGTCACGGCCGGCAACTCATCGTCGTCGACCGCCGAACTGTTCCGCCTGCTTAGAAGCAACCTGCAGTTCATAACCGGAGGCATCAACGCCAAAGTGCTGCTCGTTACGTCGTCGACAGCCGGCGAAGGGAAGTCGTTTGTCGCCATCAACATGGCTGCATCACTCACCATTTCGGGCAAGCGCGTGGTGCTCGTGGGAATGGACATACGCAATCCGCAGCTCACCAACTATCTCGGCGTGGCCTCGGAAATCGGACTCACTACCTATCTTTCATCGTCGCAATACACCGTCGACGACATAACGGCGCATCATCCCGAAGTAAAAGGGCTCGACATAATAACCTCCGGTCCCATACCGCCCAACCCGTCGGAACTGCTCATGTCGGCGCGCGTCGACAACCTGTTCAGTGAACTGCATTCGCGCTACGACTACATCATAATCGACAGCGCACCGGTAGGCATGGTAAGCGACACCTATTCGCTCGCCCGCGTAAGCGACGCTACAATATATGTGTGTCGTGCCAACCACACGACATTCAGCGACATCGAATTTGTCAACCGACTCTATGCCGAAAAACGCCTTCCCCACATTGCCCTCGTGCTCAACGGCACCCATGTGCGCAAAGGCTACGGCTACGGTTACGGCTATGGCAAGGCATAATTCATCACATTCACACCCGACATGACACGCAACAGCTACAACAACCGGCGCATAGCACGCAACTCCATGTTGCTGTACTGCCGGTCGGTGGTCACGCTTGTCATCTCGCTCTACACCTCGCGCATTGTCCTGGAAGCTCTCGGATTTGAGGACTTCGGCGTGTATGCTGTGGTAGGCAGCACCGTAACGATGTTCAGCCTATTCAGCACCACGTTCATCTCGTCGACCCAGCGCTTCATCAACATCGCCATGGCACGTGACGGCATCGACGAACTGTCGAGAATCTTCACCGCCTCCATCAAGCTGCACCGATTGCTCGCAGCCGGCATCTTCATCCTTTTTGAAACGCTTGGGCTGTGGATTGTCAACACCAAGCTCAACTTTCCGCCCGAGGACATGACGGCAGTGCATATAGTCTATCAGCTTTCAGTCGTGACATTTCTCTTCAATGTGCTTAGTGTCCCCTATAATGCCGTCATCACCGCCAAGGAGCGCATGGGACTCTTTGCTGCTGTCAACATAGCCGAGTCGATCGTAAAGTTAGGGGTAGCCGTGGCACTCATGCACACATCGAGCAACCGACTTATATTTTACGCCGCGATGCTGACGACACTGAGCGTGGCGGTGAGAATTTTCTACGGCATCTACTGCCGGTGTCACTTCAACGAATGTCGCATGGTCAAGATAACCGACAAGCGCATATACCGCGAAATACTCGGAATATCGGGCTGGAATTTCCTCGGCTCAAGCAGTTCGATAATAACAATCGAGGGCATAGGCATCGTCCTCAACCTCTTTTTCAACGTGCTCATGAACGCCGCCAAGGGGTTGGCGTCGCAGATTGAAAATGTCGTGAGGTCGCTCGTTGAGAATCTGATGATGTCGATAAGGCCGCAGCTCACCCGGTCCTACGCTTCGGGCGATACAGCATTCTTCAATTCGCTCGTAAGCCGTGGCACACGTTTTGGCACCTATCTCACGCTTCTGCTGTGTCTGCCGCTGCTGTTCCGCACCTATACGCTGCTGTCGCTGTGGCTGAAATCGGTGCCGTCGTACACGGTGCCTTTTGTGCGCATCATAATGATCTACATCCTCATCATGCCCGCCTCGTCGGTACTCGACACCGTAACGCTTGCATCGGGGAGGATAAAGAGCAGCCAGATTACGCTGTCACTGTTGCAGCTCTCCAATCTGCCGCTCATGTGCCTCGCGCTATACGCAGGGCTGCCCCCCTATTGTGTCTACCTGCCGTTTATAGTAACAGGATACATATCCCTGTATATCAGGTTGAAATATGCCATAGCCAACTCCACAATAACGATGAAATCGTATATGACTGACACATTCGCGCCCATCGTCTACGTGACATTGTTCACATTGCCGTTGCCGATTGCGCTGCAGCTGTGGATATTTGACGCCGACACGATTGCCAACACATTTATAATGTGCGTCATCTTGACTCTGTCGTTATCGGCGTCGGTCTATGCATTCGGCATAACGAGAGAGGAACGTAACGTGATATTGAACCATATACGCAAACAACAGCGGCCATGAACAAGACAATTAAGATAGCGATAAAACGACACATAGTCACGCCGGCGGTAAATCTGTTCTACCGCGGCCTGTTTGCCATGCGTCGGCCATGCGTAAACAGCGATGCGCGTTACATGTTTGCGATATGTGCCATATTCCGCAATGAAGCGCGTTACATGCGCGAATGGATTGAATATCACTTGCTGATAGGGGTCGACCACATATTCCTCTACAACAACTTCTCGACCGACGATTTCATGTCGATACTCCAACCCTATATTGAAAAAGGAGTCGTAACGCTCACCGAATGGCCCCGTGAACACGGACAGATGGAGTGTTACATGCACTGCTCGGCCAATTTCGGCAAGTCGTGCCGATGGATTGCCTTCATCGACCTTGACGAGTACATCTGCCCCCATGAGGCAACCGACATAAAAGAGTGGATCAAGCGTTACGAAAAGTATCCCGGAGTGATATTGTACTGGCTGATGTTCGGAACTGCGGGGCGACTGCATCCCGACTCCGAGAAGACGCTTATAGAGCAGTACACCACATCATGGCAGGAGTTGCGCAACACCGGAAAACCGATATGGAACACGGCGTTTCCTCTCGAGGAGCTCTTTGTGCACTACCTCTACGGCTCCGTATCGATTTTCGGAATCAAATTCAAGGTGCCGATGGTAAATGAGTCGGGAAGCTTTGTCGTGTATCCCGACCATCATCCACTGCCGCGACACAACACGATACGCATCAACCACTATTGGAGCAAAAGCATCGAAGAGTACCACGACAAGATGGCACGCGGCTCGGCCTTTTCGGCCAAAAAAAATGAGATACGCCGCAAAGTGGATTTCTTCCTGTGGCATGAGCACCATGTGGTGAGGGACGACCGCGTCATCTTCAGGTTTCTGACCCAACTAAAGATGCGGCTTAATGGTTTAGACTTCAATTTACCGAAATGAGAGTGCTGTGGTTTTCAACAAACCCGTCGCTCTATGACGACGGATACCGGCCATTTAACAACGGCGGCGGATGGATAGGTGCGCTTGAGCGCATCGTGCGTGACATTCCCGGCATTGAACTTGCCGTGGCATTCGAGCATCCCGTCGACAACCAAAAGCGAGTACGCGACCGCGTCACCTACTATCCCATCCGTATCGACTCGCTCATCTACCGCCTCCGCAACAAAATCGAGTTCTCGCACCAGGAGCGTTACCTGATGCCGTGCTGCATGGAGATAGTCAACGACTTCAAGCCCGACATAATAGAGTGCTTCGGCAGCGAATGGTGCTTCGGTCTTATCGCCGCACTCACCGATGTGCCGGTGGTGACGCATCTGCAGGGGCTCATGGCACCATGTCACAACACGCTCTATCCGCCGCGTTACAACAGTTACACCGAAGCGGCATGGCAGCTGTCGCGACTGCGCCCCCACAAGGCACTGCGTGCGTTGCTCGAACCGCGCAAGAGCCGTCAACGCGTCGAACGCGAGCGCAGGGTGATGCTTGCATGTCACAACTTCATGGGACGCACCGAGTGGGACAAAAGCGTGACATCGCTCCTCTCGCCCGGCTCGCGTTACTTCACCTGCAACGAGGCGTTACGCCCGTGCTTCCTCGACATGACGCGGCAATGGAGCCTCCACAACGGCCGCGACACACTGCGCCTATGCACCACCGTACACGGCAGCCTGTGGAAGGGACTCGACATAATATTGAAGACCGCGCGTTGCCTCCATGACACCGCCGGCCGTAAGGTCGAATGGCACATAATAGGCTCTCCCGCCTGCAGTGACTATGTGGAGTGGATGGAGAAGGACACATTTGCCCGACATAACGTGCGCTTTCTCGGCGTGCTCGACGCCGACACAATAAAGGAGGAGCTGCTCGACTGCGACCTCTACATCCAGCCCTCCTACATCGACAACAGTCCTAACTCGCTGTGTGAGGCAATGGCGCTCGGAGTTCCGTGCATAGCCTCGGCAACGGGGGGCATACCCTCGATCATCACCCACGGAGTCGACGGCCTGCTCACTCAGGTCAACGACCCCTACGCACTTGCGTCAGCGATATTGCGGCTTAGCGGTGACCCCGACATGATGTCACGCCTTTCATCGGCGGCACTGTCGACATCGCGCAAGCGTCACGCTCCCGAAACAATCGCAAAGCAACTCATCGAAGCCTATCAATCAATAATGTCACGGTAATGGTCTACAATCTGTTTGTCATATTCACATTGTCGATGCTCTTCCTGTGGTACAGGAGCAACTACGAGCGGCTTCAGTTCATCAACGCCATATTCATAGCGGCATGGGTCATGTTCTCAATCGAGTTCTACACCACCCGCGACTATCCGGTGTACTATGAAAACTTCAACCGCCCCGGCGAACATGTAATGTGGGAACCGCTCTACCGAATGTTACTCGACATTTTCCGCCCTGTGGGATTCATCGTATTCAACTCCGTGATGGCCGCCTTCGAGATGTACACGCTCTGCTTCCTCTACAAGAGAGCCGTCCCAAAAGCCTACATGTGGGTTGGCATAGTGATTCTAATCATACAGCCCATGAACATGCTGCTCTACATGAACATGAAGCGTCAGTTTCTTGCGATGGCGATAGTGCTTTGGGTCATATACTTTATGGTCTACTCCCGCAACCGGTTGCGCTGGTTGTGGGCCGTGACGGCATTTGCCGCAGCAGTCAACATCCACACCTCGGCATTGGTGTGCGCTCCATTCTTCCTGCTTCCGCTCGTCAGATTCCGGCTGAACAAGGTTGCCATAATATCGCTGATAGCGGTCTACGTTCTCCTCATGTCGTTCAGCCTCTCATCATTCAGCGACCTGCTGTATGATGTCGTCGATGTAGTTCAGGGCGACGAGATGGGCGACGACCGCTACACGATGTACATCGAGGAGCAGGACCGCATGGACCCCAAGGCCACAATGCCGGGAATATTCTCGCGCATATTCAGCGCAGCCATGTTCATTCTGTTGCTCATCTACAACCGCCGCACATCGCCCGAAGGGTTCAAGATATTCCTCATCGCCATCGCCTCGCTCATGGGCGGAAACTTCCTCTTCGGCAACTTCGCCCGACTGAACTACTATTACGAAATAACATTCATCATCGCCCTGCCGCTACTGCTTCAGGCCATGCGCGAAAACTCATCGTCGGTAGCGTCACGCACAGTCTACGCCGCATTCCTCGCTCTCGCGCTCCTGATTCCCGGCAAAGCCTATTACAACGCGATGTTTGGCGAAAAGGTCTACTTCACCCAGGCCAAGTACCGTTACTTCTATACGATATTTCATTCCAATCCCGACAAGTCGGAGTACTACTATGAAGGAGAGAAACGACCACACCGATAACGAGCGGCTCAAGGCGAGAGTGATAGCCATGTATCTGCCACAGTTCCACCGCACCGAGGTCAACGACCGCTACTGGGGAGAGGGATTCACCGAGTGGGACAACGTGACAAAGGCGCGCCCGCTGTTCAAGGGTCACGAGCAGCCCAAGCTGCCCGACAACACACTCGGCTTCTACGACCTGTCACGCCCCGAAATACGCGAGTTGCAGGCCCGACTTGCCGCCGATGCGGGAATCGAGGGATTCATGTACTGGCACTACTGGTTTGGCAACGGGACGATGGCGCTCAACCGCCCGCTGGAGGATGTGCTGTCGTCGGGGGCGCCCGACTACCCTTTCTGCATGGGATGGGCCAACCACTCCTGGCACACCGGGTCGTGGACCGCAGCGGGTGGCCGACGACACAAAAGCATCACCATATTCAACCAGCTTTACCCCGGCGTCGACGACCATATAGCCCACTTCAACTACTGCCTGCCGGCATTCCGCGACAAGCGTTACATCACCGTCGACCAATGCCCGCTCTTTGCGATATGGGCACCCTGTGACATACCCGACCTGAAAGGGTTCATCAAGCTGTGGAGATCGCTCGCAGCCGAAGCCGGACTTAAAGGACTGCATCTGACGGCCATAAGGGTGAGCCGCAAGGACATGACCGTCGACGAGCTGATCGACGCCGGATTTGACTCGGTAAACAACTGCAACTACAACATGTGGAGAGCCGAATGTCATGTCGCAGGCTCAAAGTGGCTCAAAATGGCACGCAGCTTCCTGTCGCAACACCTGAACGCGGCATTGCAGCGCTACGACTATGCCGAAATAATCAAGTGGATGTGTGACGACACCGACCGTCGCGAGGATGTCTACCCTACAATCCTACCGGGCTACGACCGCTCTCCCCGAGCCGGACGCAAAGCACAAATCTACACCGGCAACACGCCTCAGCTTTTTGCCCGCCATGCAGCCGATGCCATAAGCCGAGTGGCCGACAAGTCACCCGAACACCGCATCATACTCCTGAAGTCATGGAACGAATGGGGCGAAGGCAACTACATGGAGCCCGACCGGCTACACGGCGCGGCCTTTCTCGCCGCCCTCAAGGAAGCGTTATATCATCATTCAGCCGACATCTCATTATAGAGCCAATCGGCAAGCAGCGGCAGCGGAGGATCCTTCAATATGACGCTGTTGTCGGGAGCGATGAGATATAGCACCGGCATTGCAGGAAGCGAATATATCTCCTTCTCCTCTATCTCACCACCGGGTGACATACAATTCATCCAATCCCCGGGCATTGAGTCGCGCGACCGTTCCCACACATCACTGTCGCCGTCGGCATACACCGCCATCACCTTAACCAATCCCGCCTCCACGGCATAAGCGAGGACTTCCAGTTGCTTCAGCTCCTCGATTATCTCATGACAATGGCTACACTCGGGGTCATAGAAAACCACCAGCCTACACTGGCCGGCCTTCGCCTCGCCATAAAGCGTGGTGGCCTTTCCCCGATTGTCAATCACCTTGAAATCGGCCGCCGGTGTGCCCTGCCTGTTCTTAAGCACCTCCTTGATTCCATCCTCGACTTTTACCCGCGAAGCGTCATCAAGTGAGTCGGACCTGGAAGCCGCCTCAAGGAAGATGTAATAAAGCTCCTCATCGCGCATCGACGAGTTGGGGCTCGTGAGAAAGCGTCGTGTCACACGTAACACCCTGCCCAGTGACGCAGGCGTCACCTCCGACAGCTTCACCAACCGCCCGGCCGCCTTGACGGCATCATCGGCCGACACGTAGGGAAATACCGAAAAATAGTTGGCAAAGTGGTGCTCCATAAACCGGTCATCGTTCACCCTTATTGTATCGGAGAAGTCCATGTTATCCCAAAAATGGGTTGCGACATAACCTGCCATCTCCTGCGGGTCGGTCATCGTAGCCGGAGCCTCGGGCACCACAAGCTCCATGGCCGATTCCGGTCGGGAAATGGTATCGCCGGGAGCGTCAGTAGCGGCCGAAGCGTTACGCCCCGCAGGGGAGTTGCACGACAGCGCCAAGAGCACGACAAGCGTCACAACAGTTGCTTTCAGCGGTTTCAAATTACAGAAATTCATAGTCGGGATTTATCAACATCATTCAGGTGCAAAGTTAAGAAAGAGTTAAGCATAACGACAATTCCATGCCACAAATTTTAACAACTATGCCATCGCCGATTGATAAAATTTGTAAATATTTGATGGTTTATCGATTGAAAACAAGCAAATGCGTCGGTATTGTTAACCAACGTTAGTTTAAATAATGTTAAAATGGGAGGGGTGAGAAATAAAAAATGCGTGATAATGAAATTATCGTTTCATCAAATATTATATCTTTGCGACCAAAATTTTTCCATAATCGACTACTACAGAAAGCGAGTAGCCATGAATCGATAAACAATTTTAAGATTGTAACTCCACATCCCGGAAAGGAGGAACAATATTAAAAACGACAAAAACATTATGCGAACTAATCGTTCATTCTTAAGAAGAATGGTAATTGCCTCTTGTTTTGCTTGCGTTGTTATCGCTCCAGTGAATGTTGAGGCAGGTGTGCAATCCGACAATGGAAGAGCCACGGAAAGTGAATTGCGCGAACAGGGAACCAACGAGCGCATCCTTTCCGCTGACAACAGTGCGGATATGCAACAGGGAGATATTGTAAAGTACCCAAGGTGGAATGTAGGGACAAATCTGCTCGAATGGATAGGCGTGATGCCTGACCTTAAATACACCACGTGGGCATCCAATGTGCATGGCGAGTTTTACTTCAAGAAGCAATATTCGGTGTTGCTCTCTGCCGCCTACAGTGAACATCACTATTCCCATGGCGACAAATTCCAGGGATTTACATCGTACATTGTCGAACCACGCTACTGGCTCCGCAAGGATGCTACGTTTCAAGGATTCTTCGGTGGAATCTACGGCCAGCTCGGCGACTACAACGACATCGATCTCGAACGCAAATACACGGGTCACTTCTGGGGAGCAGGTCTGTCGGCCGGATATCTCTATCCCGTGTGGAGAGGTCTTGCCGTAGAATTCAATATCCGTGCTGGATATCGCTCGACCGAGGTCAAGAAATATGTCTATAACGATGCCGGCGACCGTTGTCTTTGCCAGCGCATCGACAAGAATCAATTCAAGCTCACAGGTTTCGCACTCAATATATCCTGGCGTTTCTAATGCCAACGCACGTGTATGCGTTACCGACCTTAGGATTATGGAACCGGCTTACTGATTCCAATGTATTTTACCACCACTAACGACATAAAAAAAGTACTAAATACATCAAAAAACATTTATCATTATCAACCAATTATGAAAAAATTTATGTTTATGTTAGCGCTCGGTTCAGTGCTCTTCGGACTAAGCGCATGCTCATCGGATGATGAAAACATCGAAGGCGAATCTACCGAAGGATGTGTTTTCATCAAGCTTGAGAATGTAGTCGGACCATCTTCTCGAATGACAGAGGATCCTAAAATAGAGTCTGACATCACCGAATTCCACAACGGTTTCATCATCTTCGGAACACCCAAGTCGGCTATCCGCAAGCACTATGAAATCGTGACCGACCCCAAATTGCTTGACCGAACCGACCACGTGATACTCCTTGACGAGCTTCGCAAAGGTAAGACTTTCAAAGATATACCCGGCGATGTAACCAACGTAGCCATCATAGCCAACATAACCGAGGACGAAATCAGCCCCGAAGAGTTCCACAACGGTACACTCCGCTTCCACAACGACGTCCTCAACAAGATAATCAATCTTGAGAACCAGTACAAGGACAACATGAGCCATGTAGCCCTCTACGACATGAAGCCTCTCGAAGTTACCGGAGGTAACGCCATGAGCGCCACACTTGAGCTCCGCCCCATGTGCGCCCGTCTTGAAATCGCCAAAATCACCCCGGGACCCGACATTGTAGAATATCAGGTCGACGGTATCTATCTGGCTGGTTTCTACAAGCAGATGTATGTAAGCCAGATTTCCAACCGCGAATTCTGGGCATCACCCGACTATGACAACGCCGACCCCGCAACCGAGCTTATCAACTTCTACACCGGCTACCCCTATCTCGTCAACACCGACATCAAGGCCGTTAAGGAAACAATGGGCGAAGGCGACGACGCACGCGAAGTAACAGCCTTCTATCCTGAGGAAGATGGCAAGGTGTGGGCATTCCCCTTCTTCGGAAAGTATGAACCCCGCAACGACACCGAGCACTACGGACTTCGTCTTATCGTAAAGGTTTCCAACCTGAAGGTTTATCTGAAGGACGAGAACGGCGACCGCCACTTGCGCGATGTAACCGCATGGGACAAGGAGCAGGGCGTTCCCGAAGAAAAGGCCGGTATCCGCTACCTCAACATCAACGGTTTCGTAGAGAACTATCACGACACTCAGGCCGAGCTCGTACAGTTCTACAACGGCAACATCTATCAGGTACAGAACTTCGAAATCACCACTCAGAACCTTTCGGACCGCATCATGCCTACCGACATCAATGTCAACATCACAGTGACAGTCAAGGCCTGGAGCATCAAGAAGGTATATCCGCAGATTTAATCATCACCACGACAACTTAGCCTCATGTCAAAAGTATTATCCCGAATCCTTGTCACAGTGTACCTGTCGCTCCTGTGCCAGGCTTGCATCACCGAAGTCGATGTAGGTGCATGCAACAACACCGTGATACGGTTTGAATACCTTGCTGACGGTGACGAGGATGTGTTCCCCGAATACATCACCTCGGTTACCTACTGCATCTATGACAGCGAAGGCGAGATAGTGACACAGGCGACGCTCGACCAAAATCGCCTTGGCGAATTTCAAGGCGTTAAGCTGCGTCTTCCATCGGCAGGCACTTACTCATTGACAGCGTGGGGAAATTTAGGCGGAGATTGCGTGCTGGAGTCCCAGGAAACCCTTTCGGGCGGCCGTGTAGTGCTTCCCGGGGAGAATCCCAAGACATTCAACAAGCTCTATCTCGGTAAACTCGACTTCGACCTCGAGAGTGTCGACGGACGCCATGAGTGGACAGCACCCATGCATTCAGTCCACGTGACGCTGAACGCCTATATCCAATCGACGAGCGATGAGTTTTCGGCCTCCGATTTTATGCTGAAAGTCGGTGAATTTGCCACCGGAGTTTCCAACAGCGGCGAGATACTCGGCCCGCAACGCATATACACACTCGGATTTTCCGAAGGTGAGAACGCCATGCTTGAAGCATCGGCATGGCTTCCGCGTTTCAACGAGCACACAAGCGCCACCCTCGAGGTGTGCAGCGCCGCCACCGGCAACCGCATCACATCGGTGGACCTGGCAGGTTACATTTCAGCAAACAATATCCGGCTCACCGGAGTGGAAGAGGCCGTGGTCGACATCCTGATTTCAGTTTCAGGCACCAATATCTCAATCCGATTCCCCGGATGGAAGCCTAAACCCATCTATCCGAGCATTTAAACCCTAAAGAGAAATGTTGCAAAAACTGCATGACATACTTATCGTGGCCGGCGGCGTCATGGCGACAATGCTCACTGCGTGCTCTTCAGAGGAACCCCTCGCCGAGGAGCCCAAAGGTGACCTTTTCGTAACCATCGAGGCCCGCAGTCCGCGTGCAGGCGAGGATGCGACATCAGATGTCCACTCCGACCTCACTCTTCAAGAGGGCATAGTGCTCATTTATGATGAGAACGGGGTATATGAAGGCGGAGATAGGATTGACGCTGACAAGAGAGTTGCTTCACTGCGTATTCCCGAAGGCAACAAGCGTATTGTAGTCCTGGCCAACGCGCCAAAGATACTCCGCGACCGCGTAGCCATCGACTGCCACACGCCGATTACCGACGAGTACGGCAATGTCAAGACCTACAAGGGCGACACGGTGTGGAGCAATATCAAGCCTATGTACAGGTATTACGCCGAACTGAAATCTTCGCTATCATTTTCGGACAAAGTGCTTCAAAGCGTCCAGTCAAGCCATCGCATGGTTCTGATACATGACAATATCGTGAATGTAGCAGCCGATGAAGAGGACAGCAAGACGAGCTATGTCGAGATTCCGCTCGCTCCGCCCATGGCGAGAGTGGATCTGCACGCCCGCTGCCTGCCCTCGGAAACAAGCCGCATAGCCGGTGCTGCCATAAGGGTTTCAAAAGCATACACGAAACTCAATTGGGACTTGTCATATCCGAACGACGAAACGACCAACACGGTAGAGGTGAAATTCGCCGATGTTTCCGACAAAATGACACCAGTAGTCACCGAAAACGAGCTTTTCAGTGACTGGATACTCGAAAATGTCAAGGAGGACTCACCTATTGCCTCACTCTATACCTACTATACCGACACCAACGCGGTCCTTGAAATAGGCCTGCTGTTTAAAGGCAGTGTCGAGTATGACTGGTATCCGATAGAGATGTCGGAACTTCTAAAGCCCGGTGAATACAAGGGTCTTGAAGCAGGACATTTATATCAGATTTTCATAACGATATACCCCGACAAGGTTGGCCACATAATCGTCGACCCCTGGGTAGTACCGTCAAATCTTGAATTTACAATCGGTTGATGACAGCTTCCCGGATTCTCCGGGAATCCGGGAAGCTTTTCTATTATTTTTTCGCATACAGATAATGAAGCTATTCAGCCATATAGCTATGTTTGCCGCAGGGATGCTGGCTCTTGCCTCCTGCTCTGATAAAAGCATAGGCGACATCGATGTCGACGATCCGTTCGTCCAGCCGGGCGACCGCGCCGCCACTATCGAGGTGCCGTTGCGATTCCATGTCGAAAAGCCGTCGTTAATAGGCAAGCCGCTCGTCAACGACATACCCTCACGCGCCGAAGGTGAAGGCGACGACCCCACCGACGACCCCGAAAAGGCCGCCGAGGAGGCCATAAACGACATCTGGGTATTCCAATATGACAAAAACGGCAATCAGCTCATAGTCCCTCGATTCTACAAGGTTGAGTCGTCGGAGATCAGGAAGCTGAACATACGCCTCGCCGAGGGCAACGACAGCCACGTTTATGTGCTGGCCAACACCGGCGACGAAACATGGGCGCAGGACAAGGACCTGACAACAGTTGAAAAGTTTGTGTCCTACGAATATCCCTTTACCGAGGATAATGTTGAGATGGATGAGGATGAACGACTGCTAATGGAGGGCCATGTCGAGTCGACCATCAGAAAGGAAACCGACCTGCACCCCATCGACATTCACCTGACACGAATGATGGCCAAAATCAGTTTCAAGTATGTGACCGCAGCCGCAGCCGCCAGCCTGGTGGTAAACCGCGTCATCATCAACAACATGCCCATGAACATGCGCATGGAGGAAACACCCAAGGAGGAGAACTATCCCACAGGCGAGGATTTTGAAACACGCTCGGTGACTCTCGACAACAACTTCTCTTCAGGGAAGGTCTACACATTCTACATGCCCGCCAACCGACGCGGCTCATCGTCCAACACCGACCCGAAACTAAAGAACAACGGCGCACCCGACAAAGCGCTGTACGTACAGCTATTCGTATCATCGAAGTCCAACGGTTCCAACTACCTCTACACGATATACCTTGGCGAAAACGACACGAATGACTACAACGTGCGCCGCAACCACAACTACAACATCACACTCAAGATAAACTCGGAGGGCCGCGACGACCGCGTGCTCGCCGCTCCCGCCAACTGCTTCGTGCTCGGCCACAACGAGGAGATAATGTTTGACCCTTACAACCGCACCGAAACGGGCGGAGGATGGAAATACTCCGACTACGTAAACAAGAAAGTGGCGTCAAAGCGCATCGAAACCGTGAAAGTACTGTGGCAAGAGCAGAACGTAATCGGCGACAACTCCAATCAGACTGATCCTGCAAAGCGTCGCGTGTGGAAGGACGAGTATGACCGCATACACGTGAAGTCGGCCAAGACCAACGGCAATGCTGTTATTGCCGGCTACAACAGCGCAAACGAAATCGTGTGGTCATGGCACATCTGGGTCAACAACGAGAAACCCGCCGAAATATCCAAGGCCATAGCCTACAAGACCTTCGGATGGGACAACAGTGGAATCAAGAAAGACGCCGGACGCGTTGTCAAGGGAAGAGCCCTCATGTCGTGCAACATCGGAGCCCACAGCGCATCGGCCACCGGTGCAAGCAGCTACGGAGCCGTATTCCAGTGGGGACGCAAGGACCCGTTCCCCATAGGGTGGAAGATCACCAACTGCAACTCGGGCGCATACATGTTCAACAGTAATAGTATCGGAGTGATAACCGACAACTCCAATAAGGAAATAAAAATGACCACCGACGGAGGCAAGGAAAATTGCGGCGAGCTGTTTGACTATCAGAAGACCAATGCCACGATAGGCAAAATCGAATATACGCTTAAGCATCCCACCATATTCCTCGGTGCCACCAATACCGAAACCTCTTCAGGAGCCATGAGTACCGACTCCTGGCGACAACCCAAGACATGGGTTAACAATGGCGACTGGTACTGGGGCGGTGAAGACCGCCTTTGGGGAGGCAAGCCTTTCGCTCAAGCCACAAAGAAGTTTCTCGTACACCCGAAAGGCTCGACATGGCTCGATTGCGGCACAATGGCAGTCGACGGCTGGCTGAGCGACAACGGCGCAACCGAGAAGTCGCTCTTCGACCCGTGTCCCGCAGGATGGATGGTTCCGCCGGCCGACATGTGGCTTTCATTCACAGTCGACGGCAAGAACTCCGGTTGGGGCACCAACGCCACCAGCCGCGTCAACGGCACATTCCAGGCGGGAATCTACGGACACAAAATCTATGTGGAGGCATGGAAAAGCGGAAAGACGGTGTACTTCCCCAGCAACGGATTCCGCAACAGCAACGGCACACTGCGCCGCAACGGCAACTGCGGCAACTATCACACATCGACGCCGAGTACCAACGGTACAGTAAACTGCTTCCACATCCACAACGCATCGGCGGCCCTTCCGTTTGAAACAGGATATGAGTCGACACGCCGTGCATTTGCCGGTCCCGTGCGTTGCGTGCGCGATGTCGACGATTGATTGTCACACAATAAGCTACTACAACAATAATTAATCCCGAAATGAGCTACCTCAGAAAACTTATTGACATTACGGCATCGACATTGCTAATGCTTGCAGCTGTGTCATGCTCCGACAACGAATACATTGCCGAAGTCGACGACCCGTCGGTTCAGCCGGGCGACCGCGCCGCCACTATCGAGGTGCCGTTGCGATTCCATGTCGAAAAGCCGTCGTTAATAGGCAAGCCGCTCGTCAACGACATACCCTCACGCGCCGAAGGTGAAGGCGACGACCCCACCGACGACCCCGAAAAGGCCGCCGAGGAGGCCATAAACGACATCTGGGTATTCCAATATGACAAAAACGGCAATCAGCTCATAGTCCCTCGATTCTACAAGGTTGAGTCGTCGGAGATCAGGAAGCTGAACATACGCCTCGCCGAGGGCAACGACAGCCACGTTTATGTGCTGGCCAACACCGGCGACGAAACGTGGGCGCAGGAGAAGGACTTTTCTACAGTTGAGAAGTTTGTGTCCTACGAGTATCCATTTACCGAGGATAATGTCGAGATGGGCGAGGATGAGCGACTGCTCATGGAGGGTCATGTCGAGTCGACTATCCGAAAGGAAACCGACCTGCATCCCATCGACATTCATCTGACACGAATGATGGCTAAGATAAGCTTCAAATACGTTACGGCCGAAGACGCCAAGAGCCTCATCGTGACACGTGTCATCATCAACAATATGCCGCTCGCCATGCGCATGGAGGAAACTCCCAAGGAGGAGAACTATCCCACCGGCAATGACTTTGAAACACGCTCGGTGACTCTCGACAAGAAGCTTGCATCGGGCGAGGTCTACACATTCTACATGCCGGCCAACCGTCGCGGCACGACAACCAACACCGATCCCAAGGCAAAGAACAACGGAGCGCCCGAGAAGGCCCTTTATGTGCAGCTTTTCGTCACATCGAGGTCCAACGGCTCCAACTTCCTCTACACGATATACCTCGGCGAAAACGATACAAATGACTTCAACGTGCGCCGCAACCACAACTACAACATCACGCTCAATCTGAAGTCGGAAATACGTGACGACCGCGTGCTTGCAGCTGCCGCCAACTGCTTCGTGGTCAACACCAACAACGAAATCATGTTTGACCCCTACACCCGCACCGAAACGGGCGGTGGCTGGAAATACTCCGACTACGTGAACAAGAAAGTTCCAGCAAAGAAGATAGCCTATGTAAAAATCCTGTGGCAATATGTTAATGTCCTAGGCGACAACAGCAAGGGCGACCGTGTGTGGCTCGACCAATACGACCGTGTGCATGTGAAGACAGGTACAGCCGTGGGTAATGCCGTCATAGCGGCCTACAACTCGTCAAACAAGATCCTGTGGTCATGGCACATCTGGGTCAACAACGACAAGCCGGCCAACCTCGACGAAGCTGTACCCTACTATACTTTCGGATGGACCGGAAGTGCCGACGGTAAAACAGGCAGCATCATCACCACCAACGACAAGCGCTCCGTTAAAGGCCGCTCATTGATGAAGTGCAATCTCGGAGCGAAGTCGGGCAATGCCAACGATTACGGCTTAAAGACTTACGGAACCGTGTATCAATGGGGACGCAAGGATCCGTTCCCGATTGGAAATTTGGACTATAATGTGGACTATTACCAATACAGCCGCGGCAACGTGGGTGACCTGCGTGACAACAATAACGCTACAATAGCCATGAACACCACCGGAGCCGTACACACGACCGAATTGTTCAGCACTGAGCAGGCAAGCGCCACCACCGGCACAATAGCCTATGCAATCGAACATCCCACCCACTTTATAAGTCCGGTAAAATCAGGAGCCTCCAACCCATCAGATGCATCGACCTGCAACAACGACGGCGACTGGTTCTGGGGACACAATGATCTCCTTTGGGGAGGCAAGCCCTACTCAAATGCCAAGAAATATGAAGTGACGACAGGATGTGTGCTCTCGGACAACGGAGCAACCGAGAAATCCATCTTCGACCCGTGTCCGGCAGGATGGATGGTACCTCCGGGCGACATGTGGCTCGGATTTACCAAAAACGGCAAGAATGCCACCGGTGGCACCTATGGAAACATAAACTCCGTGCACACCAGCGACAACGCAAGCTATCGAGGCTTCAGGATGTATGTCCAGGAGTGGAAAAAGGGCAAGTGGGTGTACTTCCCGAGCCAGGGACTGCGCACAGCGGGAGGTCGCCCGTGGCGTAACGGAATGTGTGGAAACTATCACACTTCATCGGCCTCGGCAGGAGGTCGCGTGAACATATTCCATCTCCACACTCCCGGCGAAGTCGACCCGTTTGAAACAAGCTTCGGCTACTCCCGCCGTGCCGTGGGAGGCCCCGTACGCTGCGTGCGCGATGTCGACGAAAGTGAATAACGACACTATCTTATAAAGATAAAAAGATTGCACCCCGAAGGTTTAGTTTTCGACCTTCGGGGTGCATCTGTTTTTTCAGTCAACGAGCGATAAATCATTTAAAAAATTCCCACCAGTCGAGGGTGAAGAGCTTCGGTCCCTTGCGACCCTTGAAAGTGAAGTAGATGTCGTGCACATCCTTGGGCGAACCGCCCACCGGTGCCGAGAATCTCTTCCAGTTCTCCCATCCGCCTGTAGATGTGACATCGACACGTGCTATGACCTCACCCTCGATGCTGTCGAGGCGCACCTCGATGGTACCGCCGCGCAATGCACTCGCTGCGCTCACCTCAAACTCACGCGGAGATGTGTTGCCGAAGTCGACCTCACGCAGCTTGATGTAGTCGCCGTTATGTATATCCGACACATACACGCCTGTAGCGGCATTGGGCTCGGTAGTCACGCCACGCGAGAAGGCCATTGTTTCGGCCTCGACACGACGATAAGGATTCAATCGGCCTACGGGAGCCACACCCTCTTCGGTTGAAGTGATGGTGGGGAAAGTACCGTCGGGATTGTATTTGAACTGCTCGACTGCAGCACTGCGGGCAAATCCGCCGCCTCCGGGCAGTTTGCCGGTGTGATAGAAGATGTAGGAGTTGCCCTTGAAGTCGGCCACACCGCAATGGTTGGTAAATGAGCCGGTGTCATGCAGCGGCATGATTTCGCCCATATATTTCCACGGGCCCATGGGAGAGTCGCTCATGGAGTAAGATATGTGTTCGGGAACGCCTCCGGCGGCATAGAGCAGGTAGTACTTGTCGCCGCGTTTATAGAACCAGGGGCCTTCGGTGTAGGTGTCCTTGTACTTCTTGCCCTTCACGCGATTCTTGGGCGACGGGGCACCGAAACTATCCTCGGTCTGCTCAAGCACCTTCACTTCGCTCTTAAACGAAATCATGTCATCGTTAAGTTCGGCATAATAGATGTTGGGATTACCCCAATATATGTAGGCGCGTCCGTCATCATCCACAAATACCGTGGGATCTATGTGATCCCAGCTACCGTCATATAACGGTTTTCCGAGCGCATCCTTGAACGGGCCAACGGGGCTGTCGCCGACAGCTACACCTATAGCCATAGTTCCGCTCACCTTGGAGTGCAAGGGCACATAGAAGTAGAATTTTCCGTTACGCTCGACACACTGCGGAGCCCATGCGCGGTCATCGCCCCACGAGAAATCCTCGATGGCGAGCGGCGAACCGTGGTCGGTCCAGTTGACCATGTCGGCAGTGGAATAGACGCGCCACTCCTGCATCCAGAAGAAGTCGGCTCCGGCCTCATCGTGACCGGTGTAGAGATAAAGAGTGTCACTGTACACCATCGGTGCGGGGTCGGTTGTGAAACAGGTCTGTACGACCGGATTTTCAGCAACCGCAACAGCTGCCGTAAGCAGCATGGCAGGCAAAATAATTTTCTCCAGCATATTGATTTTGGTTAATTGGGTTTCAATTTTCAGGCTTAATAAGCCACCGAATCCGGGGATATTACAAATATAGTCAAATTCCCCCGATTAAAACAGCCTGCATCAACAATAATGACACAGGGACAAAACAAAATCGGATTGCCTCACGGCAACCCGATATGCTTTAAACCAATCATTATCACATTTCTTGCAATGGAAAAAGTAATTTTGCTATGTACTCTTATAATGCTTAACAACCATTAAAAGTTCGCGGAACGATTGAAATTTTTAACATTACAATCCATAATACAATGAATACCAAGTAGAAAAGCGACAAAAAAAAATTTGCATAATCGCGAGCGTCATCCTACTCAAGCACGCCCAACTCTGCCCTGACTTTTTTATGCTAAACACATTCGATTTCATTGTCACATGAAATTTTTTCATTAATTTTACAACTATATAGTTTGTATTATGCCTGAAAGGGTAAATCCAATAAATGACTGTCGCTGAATTGAATATGGAATGAGCAAGAAGTCGATACGCTTTTTTAATGACCGCGAAGTGAGGGCGGTTTGGGATGACGAGAACAACTGCTGGTGGTTTTCGGCTACCGACATTGTGCGCGCCATCAATGACGAGCCTGTCTATACAAAGGCCGGCAACTATTGGCGTTGGCTTAAGCGTAAGCTGAATCGGGAGGGCGTTCAACTCGTGAGTCCCACTCACGGGTTCAAATTTGAGGCTCCTGACGGCAAGCAGCGAAAGGCCGATGTGCTCAACAGCGAAGGCGTTATTCTTCTTGCCAAGCATTATCCCAACAACCGCGCGAGCGCATTTCTCGACTGGTTCACATACAGCGACAACACTATTGACAGGCAAAGCCGCAAAAAGGCATACACCCTGTTTGAAAGCGATCTGCTCAATTCTCTTGAACCGGGCAGCATGAGGTGTCTGCAACAGATTCACGCCTATCTGTTTGGCGGCCTCTATGATTTTGCCGGACAGATAAGGGACAAAAATATATCGAAAGGAGGTTTTACTTTTGCCAACTGCCTTCATTTCCCTACTGTCATCCCGACTATTGAACGCATGCCCGAAACCACACTTGATGAGATAGCCGACAAGTATGTCGAGATGAATGTTGTGCATCCATTCATGGAAGGCAACGGACGCAGCACGCGCATTTGGCTTGACCTGATGCTGAGGCATTCGTTGAAACGCTGCGTTGACTGGAGCCGGATAGATAAAAATGAATATCTCACTGCGATGCGCGAGAGCGTTGTCGACTCATCCCACATCAAAGCGCTGCTGAAAGGGGCATTGACCGACAAAATCAACGACCGCGAAATGTTTATGAAAGGCATCGACTACTCCTATTACTACGAAGAAGAGTAGTCCTCTACCGATTGCTTCCGGGGGGATAAAACAAAATCGGATTGCCTCACGGCAACCCGATATGCTTTTAAACCAATCATTATCACATTTCTTGCAATGGAAAAAGTAATTTTGCTATGTACTCTTATAATGCTTAACCGGCATTAAAAGTTCACTGAATGATTGATTATTTTTGAAAAATTTTTCACGCGCCGTCAATTCCGTCCGATACGATGCAGTATATCAACAAGTTGCTCACCGAGGCCTATTGTATAACCTTGCGACAAAAATACTATGCGATTGAACGTGTCGGCGATTATGAATATGGGACGGTCGTCCGTAGGCAGCTCCATACCCTCGATTATCTCGCGTGATATGTTGCCGTCGATGTCGTTTCCGAATGTCACGGTCGACGGCAGATTCTTGAAACGGTCGAGCTTCATGCGTGATGCATCGTCACTGTCATTGAACAGCAGCACAATCGAGCCTCCCCATTTCTCCAGTTCGTCACGCATGAGCGATATGTCGTTGAGTGCATGCACTGTCGGCTCGTGATTGGGCGACAAAAGTCCGAGTACATAGTATCCGCGTCCGGTAGTCGACAGAATCGACTTGTCGTCGCCGCTTGCCGAGTCGTGATATATGTTTTCGGAATTGAAACCGCCTATCACCTGCACACCCGAGGCATCCTGTCGCATGACAAGCTTCGGAGTCACCGTTTTACCCTCCTCAACATTGAAGAAGCAGGTGTAGGCGAGCACGCTTCCGTCGGCCATGCGCTGACCGCTTGTCAACATGTACTGTCCGGCATCGATTTTCGACGGCTTGGCAAACGTGCTGCTCCATGTAGCATCCTCGGGATAGTTAAGCAGCACCGGCACGCCGTTGACGATGCGCGACAACGTGAAGTGGGAATAATATTGTGGATCGGTTATGCGTCCCTGTGGAGTAAAGTCGATCTTGAGTGTCCCCTGCGGAACGACTGCCATGTCAAGGGGCTCGGTAAAGTCAGCGTCAATCCACCGTCCGTCGGGTGCAGCATACTGAGTCTTTTCGGTCACGGGGTCGATTCGCGCCGGCAACCCCATGCTGCGTGACGCGGCCACGAAGAATATGTTGCGCGAACGTGCATCGGTGATGCGTGAGGTCCACACCGACGCGGGAGCCATAGCAAGATTCTGGGGATTCCAGTCACGGTCTATCGTTATGCTGTCGGCACGCCATGCCACCCACTCCTGCGGATTGGCACGATAACGCTCACGCTTGTCGGCCGGAATCACGTTGCGGAAAAACGCCTTATAGGGAGTAAGCATCTCATTGGCCACGCGCGGATTCATCACATACTCGTCATATAGCTTGCTATCGACAACCGGAGTCGCAAGGTGGTCACGCAGCACATCAAGCGTTATGTCACGGCGGTCCTTGTCGGAAATCACCTGCAGAAGCCGCAAAGCACGCTCACGGTCGGCAGCGGGAATCTCCGAGAGAAATTGTGTGACGACATCGTGGTTGCCCCTCGAATCAACGAGCACTTTGGCCACAGCCTCCGTGTCAAGACCCACCGAGCGGGCAAACTCGGCTCCCCGTTCAGGAGTAAAGAAAGTAGCCATATAGGCTCCGCGCAGCGAATCTTCATACACTTTGCGCATGTCGTTCTCACGCGCCTGTTCAGGCGTCACTTCAGGCAACGCCACAGCCTGCACCGGCGGCACGATGTCAAGTTCGATCGCTTCATTCACGGGCATGCGGTGGTCGAGCGTCACGACTACCTCACGGTCCTTGCCCACAGTGCATTTCTTGAATCCGAAACTCTCTCCGTCGGTCGCCCACACGAGCAGGTCGCCACGCCCGGTTGTCAGGGTTGACTTGCCTTTTTCATCGGCACGGCGTGAAGCTATGGAGTAAAACTCGGCATAGTTATACAGCTTATAATCAACGCGTGCCCCTGGTGACTGATTGCCGTCACTATCGACAACGGTCACCATCACCGAATCGACCGGAGCATAGTTGGCCGTGACATTTATCTCAGTGTAGCATGGCGATTGAGCCAACTGCTGTTCAGGGCCGTCATATCGTCCGAATGTCTTTGTATTCATCAACATTCCGCGCGATGCCGGGGCATTGAACCATCCGAGATTCAACACCGCTTCAGGTTCACAAGCTCCGAGAAAATACCATCGTCCGTCAACCCAGGCCTCGACCCAGGCATGATTATCGTCGGTGTGAGCCCATCGCGGAGTGTAGACCTGTCGCGCCGGAATGCCTACCGCCCTCAACGCGGCGACAGTGAATGTCGACTCCTCGCCGCATCGACCGTAGGCCGACTTAATGCTTGCAAGCGGCGAACTTGTCCTGCTGTCCGACGGCTGATAGGTCACTTTCTCATGACACCAGTGATTCACTTCGAGCACTGCGTCACGCATCGACAGTCCCTTCACCCTGTCGCGCAATTCGTTGTAGAACACCATTCGGCTGCTGTCGAGATTCTCGTTGTTTACCCGCACGGGCAACACAAAGTGACGCCATTCGCGATCGGGAACCGAAGCTCCCCAAGGCATCTCCTTGCGGGCACGAAGCGAGCAATCAACATTCTCAAGATAGAAGTCGCCCGTGTAGTCGGTCAGGTCGGGCAACGGCATGTAAGCGTAGAGAAACTCAAGAGCCTCACGCCTGTCGTCATCGAGCTGACGGTCAAATATCGTGTAATAACCGGGCAGATTCAAAGCCTCCTTTCGCGCCTCAAAATCGCGCTTGACGGTCGACGGCTGAGTCGATACTGCATTACACGCAGTCAACACGGCCCATAGTAACAGAATTATGTAATATCGGTTGTTTGATGACATCATTATTTATTATGTTTTGTGATTTTATTCGTTACACAACATTATCGTTCATCGCCTTGACTATACCCCTCACAACTTCGGCCGAGGTTTCAAGACGACAATATTCATCGCTGCCCGGAGCGCCCATGGCTACTCCGTCGCGACGATAGGTCATGACACTGGCAAGGCTCGAACGTGCCGATGCATGCAGTTCACGGCAACCCGTAAGGCGCATGATTTCGGCCGCATTCCCGGGATTGACTCCACCGCCGGGCAACAGCGAGAGCCGGCCTGCCGCACGTATGCGCAAATCGACAATAAGTCCTGAGCCCGCCAATGCCGACGACGCGCACCCCGAAGTCAACAGCCGGTCGCACCCGAGTGCCATTATGTCGTCCAACGCCTTGAAAGGGTCGCGACACAGGTCAAATGCACGATGAAACGTAACCGACATCCCGGCTGCGGCCTCAACAAGCCTGCGACACACATCCATGTCTATGCCGCCGGTCGGTAGCAACGCACCTGTCACAACTCCGTCGGCACCGCACTCGGCGGCCGCCTTTATGTCGTCGATCATGCACTCCACCTCGGCCCGGTTATAGACAAAGTCGCCGCCTCTCGGTCTTATGAGCACATGCATCCTCAATCCCGGCACCTGACGCACCTGTCGCATCAATCCCCACGACGGAGTTACGCCGCCTTCGCCGAGCGCCGAGCACAACTCCACGCGTCCGGCTCCGCCCTCGGCGGCCGCACACGCTCCCTCGGGAGTGGTCACACACACCTCAAGCATCACCGTCCCGATGTTTGCAGTTCAACTATATGGTCGATGCCGTCGGGCACCTCATCGAGCACAAGCTTGATGCCGCCGGGTGTCTTCACGGTTTTCACTGGCTTCTTGCCGTCGTAGGTAAACGCCTTTTTCACCTTGCAGGTCAATGGAAGCTCTATCTCATTGCTCTTGGCGTTGAGTATATGCACAAAGAGGCGGTCGCCCTTACGGGTGGTGGTGCCCCACTCCTGTGCCGGGAAGTCACCCGCCTTTGTGCCGTAGAATGTTTCTCCGTAACGGTTCATCCACTCGCCTATGCCTTTCAGTCGGTCGAGAGCGGCCGCCGGAAGTTCGCCATTGGGCTGAGGGCCTATGTTCAGGAGCAGGTTGGCACCCATTCCGGCTGCCTTTACAAGATAGTGCACAAGCTCCTTAACCGATTTATAGTCCTGATCCTTTATCTTGTATCCCCACATTCCGTTCATGGTCTGACACGTTTCAAGTGGCAGCCTCGACACCTCCTGACCCGACAGTCCGGCGGTGTTCTCGCCCGGAAGGTCACGCTCAAATATCTGAATGTCCTCGCCGGGATAGGGCGACTGATGGTGATTGTTACCGATAAGACACGACGGTTGCAGGCGGTGTATCAGCGCATACTGTTCGTCGAGCTGCCAGTCAAACGGCACCGTATCCTCGTCATGGTCCCACCATCCGTCAAACCATATTGCGCCAATCTCGCCGTAATTGGTGAGCAGCTCGGTGAGCTGAGCGTTCATGAAATCGTAATATCCCGGCCAATCGACCTTTGTAGAGTCACGTCCTGTGTCGTGACCTGTGCGTCCTTGAGGATAATCCTCACGCGTCCAGTCGATGTGGGAGTAGTAGAAGTGGAGCCTTACGCCCTGACGGTGGCACTCGTCGGCAAGCTCCTTCAGCACATCGCGCCCAAACGGCGTGGCATCGACAATGTTATAAGGCGACTGCTTCGTGCCCCACATCGAAAATCCGTCGTGATGACGCGATGTTATACATATATATTTGGCACCGGCAGCCTTTATGGCACTCACCCAGGCAGCTGCATCAAAATCGGCAGGATAAAAAGCTCGCGCCGACTTGGCATACTCCTCGGCATTCACTCCGTAGTTGAGATACCACTCTCCTTGTGCAAACATGCTGTAAAGTCCCCAATGGAGAAATATCCCGAACCGGGCATCCTCAAACTGGGCCTGTGCTTTCTTTATTTCGGGCGACGGTACATAATCGGCAGCAAAGCCTGAAACGACGGCCGACAGACAAGCTGCCGCCAACAATTTTTTCAAGTGTTTCATCATTGATGAATGTTGATTCATGGGTTTTATTGATTATCGGGATTTTTTGTCGGAGAACTGATACTTAACCGTAACGCTGTAACGGCGCACGATGCGACGCATACCGTCCATGCCGGAACCGCCGCCGTAGGCGACATTACTGAACATTGAGCCTTCATTGTAGCCCGAGCTGTTCTCCACGATTTCCACAGGCTTGACAATGACCAGTCCCTCGTTGGCCGCGATGAATTCGGCCTTTTCACGAGCGGCGTCAAGAGCCGATTTCAGTCCCTGACGGTTATATCGCCCCATGTCGGAGTTGTCGATTTTCGAGATATTGAAACTCGTTATCCCCTTGCGGTCAACTCTTCGTGCGATATTGTCAAGCTGACCTATGTTGGTCACGACGGCCGACAGCCTCTTGGCCATAAGGAACTCACTCGTCGAGCGGCGGTCGCGATAATTTCCCATATCGGAAACATTTATCATCGAATCAGGCACTCCCGCTCCTAAAAGAGTCTTCATTACAACCCGCTCCACAGCTTTGATTCCCACAAGAACGCTGTCGCCGGGATTATTCTCATCGGGGATGAAATACTCCTCCATGCCTATTTCAACGGTAATCCGGTCGGGCACGACATTAATCGTAGCCGAACCGGTAACCTCAATTATCGACTGTGCGCTTGCCGAAAAGCACGACACAATCATGAACGCCGACAAGACGACCGCCGATACAAAACTCCTTGTCATAATATCATATCGATTGATTGGTTATAGCATAATTCTCAAATTTACACAATTTTTTCATTATGCATACCAACTAAGCGATTTTTTATCACAACAAAACACTATTCATATCACTCCTTTTTAATCTTCCTGCGTTTCACCCACCAATTCAATATCGGAATATGCCATACGATCGCCTTCATACAATCTTATCGCATCAAACTTGATAATCCTTGCATCTACAGGATCAAACTTAATAGTTTGCCATATAGGATTGTTGACAATATTAGAAAACTCTCCTGAAGCAAGCTCCGTCCAGTTGGTCCAATCGGTTGATGAATAAAGTGCATAGTGAGTTATTGTTCCGCTCTTTGAATTTTGTGGTGGCTCATACCTGAAAGCGGTAAGTTTCTGGGCCTTGTCAAGTTCTATAAGCATTTGCGTTGGAGAGCTGAAAAATATACGTAATGCCGATGAACGCTTCTCTCCCGAATCAGGTATATCGGGAGTCAGTTCCGGAGCAAGGAACACCCCTACTTTTGATATAACCGGCGACGCTTTGCTATCATCGACATTAAATCGTAATGCAGTAGCCGTGACTGTCGGGAAACAAACGATTCGCCTGTGTCCTATAGTCGTCAATCCATCACCGTTTCCCGCGAGTTCATCAGTCAGTGCCAGCCATTTGCCATCGACACATGCTTCTATCGAAAACTTCTTAACTCTCTGTCCGAGCTTTATATTCTCTTCCACAAGAAAACGGTTGAATGATGTAGGCTTGTCAAAATCAAAAGTCAAAGAACCTGTAGAGATGTCATCATCAGTTGACCAATAAGTAGACTCATCATCATCTATTACATTGTCGGCTTGATACATGGGACTATTGCCTCTGACATTAGATGCTTTAACACAGCTATTCTTGACAAGATTGCACTCAAACACTTTTTTTATCATATTTGAAAATGCAATTCCGCGCAGGCTGTCATTAGGATGAATCCTTCCGTTGGGTGCTATAGGGAAATTCAATAACAGTGTAGAATTACGCCCAACCGATTTATAATAGGTATCCATCAGCTTTGACAAACTTTTCACATGTTCATTCTCCGGTTCATGATAAAACCATCCCGGGCGTATACTCGTATTGGTTTCAGCCGGCACCCATGCGTCACCGTTTTCCAAGCCATAATGGAGCATTGGATAGGAAGTATCCCCCGTTTTGTAAAGCAGACTCCAGTTGGTTTCTCCTACATTTCCGGCTTCGGTACCCACCCATCGCAAATCGCCGCGATCACCACCGTCATTCCATATTACGGTTTCAGGCTGAAGTTCACGTATCAACTTATAGGTTTCAGGCCATTGATAGTAGGTAGTGCGGTCAATGGTTCTTATTTCATTAGCCCCGCCATACCATCCGTCACCTCCATTTGCGCCATCAAACCAAACTTCAAAAATTTCTCCATAATTTGTCAACAGTTCACGCAATTGATTTCGGAAATAATCAATATATTCCTTATCGCCGTATTTAGGATGATTTCTATCCCACGGTGACAAATATACTGCAAATTTCAACCCCTCTTCTCGACAAGCATCGGCAAGCTCTCGCACTACATCTCCTTTACCGTTCTTCCATGGCGAATTCTTTACTGAATAATCGGTAAAGTCCGACGGCCACATACAGAAACCGCAATGATGCTTTGCTGTAAAAATTATACCGCTCATGCCTGCCTGTTTACACACCTTAACCCATTGGCGGCAATCAAGATCGGAGGGATTAAACAAGTCAGGCGATTCATCGCCAAATCCCCATTCCTGATCGGTATAAGTATTCAACGAGTAATGTATAAACGCATACATCTCCAAATCCTGCCACTTCATCTGATTTTCATTAGGCACAGGCCCAATCGGTGACGGAGGATTAATATTGGGATTAACAGCCATCAAATCAATCATGTTTGACAATACGCCCATTAACACAACGACAATAAGATTCCTGATTTGGCAGGGGAAATATGTAGGATGAGCCGATTGCCCTCCAATCGATTTCACTGACATGACAATTAACAATTAATCTTTTTACTTCTTTATACGCAGCACGGGAGCGACGCTGCGCTTGGCATCGGCAGGGAGATTAACGGTAAGGCCGTCGGCGGTGCGGGTGAATTTCACCTTTCCATATCCCAGCAGCTCAACGCTCTTTATTCGGCCTTTATGATACTCCGACCCGTCGGCAAGAACCTTGATGTGCACCATGTTGTCGTCGGGCCACGCCAGCGCTATGGCATAAAGATGCTTGGGAGTCTGGGTGAAGCGTATCTCCTTGGATGTGGCCGCCGTATAGGATCCCTCGTTGAAACCCTGGGCGTTTATGGCAATGTCCGACTCGGCAATAGGGCCTTCGCCGAATATGTGCCACGGACGGGTCGAGTAGATGCACTCGCTGTTCACAGCCATCCAATCACCTATGCCGTTTATGATTTCCTCCTCCTTCTCGTCAAATGTGCCGTCGGCACGAAGAGGAATACTCAATAGCAGATTACCGTTCTTGCTCACAACATCGACAAGGAGTTTCACCACCGAAGCAGCCGACTTATACCAATTGTTCTTATAAATATCGGTGTTGTAGTGCCATCCGCCTATGCAGGAGCATGTCTGCCACGGCTTTTCGGGAATGTTGTTGGGGGCGCCACGCTCAACATCCCACACGAGAGCTTCCTTCTGCGTGTCGTTCAGTATCTTGCCAAACATTACAGCCGAAAAATCGTTGGGATGTGTGGCCGAGTTGTGATTATAAAAATGGGCGGCAATTTTAAGTCCGGCATCGCTTATGGGATAGAACGGCACACCCGTGACATCGAAATAGAGCAAGTCGGGGTTGTAACGGTTGATTACATCGAGCGTGCGGTTGTAGAAATTGGTGCAATATTCCACAGTAGGCACGGCGACACCGTTGCCCCACGCCCACTGACGGTGAATCATGCCGTCGCTCCATGAGCCGTAGCTGTCGGGGTGGTTCTGGGCATATAGATTCTGCGGGTCGAGGCCCTCCCACCATTTGCCTTTGCCATCCTCCTTAGTCATGCGTCCGTCGTAGGGCACACCGGCCTTGTCGCCGTTACGGTCGTAGCGTCGCGACGGTTCGTACCATGACCAGGCATGGTCGGCATGCAGGCTTACGCCAAATTTCAATCCATGCTTGCGGCAAGCCTCGGCCCACTCGGCGAGCAGGTCACGCTTCGGCCCGATTGCCTTGGAGTTCCACTCCTGATATTGGCTGTCCCAGAGGTCGAAGTTGTCATGATGGTTGCCGAGTGCAAAGAAATACTTGGCACCTATCTTCTTATACAACCCTACAAGGTAGTCGGGATCCCACTTCTCGGCTTTGAAAAGTGGAAGGATGTCCTTGAAGCCTACTTCCGACGGGTGTCCGTAGTTGGCCACATGATGCTTATATTCATTGGAACCCTCTATATACATTGACCGGGCCATCCAATCGCCCGAACCCTCAACACACTGAGGACCCCAATGGGCCCATATTCCAAACTTTGCGTCACGGAACCATTCGGGCACTTCATATTGCGACAATGATTCCCATGTGGCATCATATTTTCCCTTCATCATCGGCTCCTGGGCCTCCGACACCGGGACTTCATAATTCTGACTCAAAGCCGCTGCAGGGATGAGCAGCGCTGCAAGAAGACATTTGCAATAATTCATGTTGGTAAGGTATTGATTTCGATTCACGGCAAAATTATACACTATTGCATTTAATTGAAGTGAAAATATCGCGATAATAGTAGGACAAAATCGATATATGTCACACTTTAACCTTTGCCGATAGAAAAATATTCATTTATTTTGCGTCAATATACAGTATTATGCTATGAGTGCGATAAATGTCAGACCGAACCTGTTGATGCTTAATGTGGGTCACGCCATGCACAACGCCGACTGGAACTTCAAGGATGTGAGCAGCCCGTTCACACGCCTCTACTATGTGACCGAAGGTAACGCCGAACTGATTCTCCCCAGCGGCCGGGTGCGACTGCGTCCCCACCACCTCTACATCATCCCTGCATTCACGCTCCACACCAATGTGTGTACATCGCTGTTCAAGCACTATTACATACACGTGTATGAGGACTCGTCATCGGGAGTAAGCATAATCGAAAACTTCGACTTCCCCACCGAACTTGAAGCCTCACCTATAGAGCTTGAGCTCTTTAAAAGCATCTGCGAGCACAACACATCGATGGTGTTGAAGAATGTCGACCCGCGAATCTACGACAACAAGCACTCCCTAATCGAGTGCGTAAGACTAAATCGCGAACGCCCGCTGTTTGACCGCATGGAGTCGATGGGGATAATATTGCAGCTTATGTCACGGTTCATGCGTCACGCACGACCTAAATACGAAGCATCGGACAAGCGCATAAAGCTCGCCCTCGAGTACCTCAACGAAAACATCAACGAACCTATATCAATTGAAACACTCGCAAGCGAGGCTTGCCTGTCGCGCGACCACTTCATAAAGCTGTTCAAGCAGGAACTCGGATGTACCCCGGGACAATTCATCATTAACAGGAAGCTGATAAAGGCACAGCTTATGCTCGCCACCGAAAACACCTCGATAAAGGACATTGCCTATTCGCTCGGATATGACGACTACTCCTACTTCTCGCGACTGTTTCGCAAGCACACCTCCATGACCCCGCAGACCTACCGCAACAGTTTCAACAACTGACCCCAAAATAAGTGTAACCCTAAGCCGGCACGAGGATAACATGAATTTCGCATTTAGCGTTATTACATTTAGCGTTATTATTTGTAATTTTGTGACCTGATGAAGTCAAAGATTATAATATTGGTGATTGCGCTGACCCTGATAGCCTCGGTGGGCATCATGCTCTATCTCGTGAAGATACGCGGAGTTGCCCATGCTGTCAATGTGTCACGCGACGAGTACCCCATTCTCGGGGTAGACCTGTCGTCACATAACGGCGACATCGACTTCAACAGACTGAAGGCCGACTCGGTCGACTTCGTGATGCTGAAGGCCACCGAAGGCACCACATTCAAGGACCCGAAATTCAACCGCAATTACACCGAGGCACGCAAAGCCGGTATAAGCCACATCGGAGCCTACCACTTCTTCCGTTTCGACACCGACGGCGAGATGCAGGCAATGAATCTCATCAACAGCCTGCGCGGCAAGACCATCGACCTGCCTGTAGCCATCGACCTCGAGGAGTGGACCAATCCCAAGCACCTTGACACCGATGAAGTGGTGACACGCCTACAGGCAATGATCGACTATCTCGAAATCAACGGCCTAACCATACTGTTTTATACCAATAAGGACGGATACCAACGATTTGTCCGCGACCGTTTTGACGACTATCCCCTGTGGATATGCTCATTCACCGACCCGCCACTCGGCGACGACAACAACGACTGGGCCTTATGGCAATACAGCCACTGGGGATGGACCGAAGCCTGCGACACCGAAGTCGACCTCAACACATTCAACGGCGACCGCGAGCAATGGCTTCAATGGGTGAAATCGTCGACATTCTGACTACAACAATCTATAACGAAATCAATAATCCCGCAAAATGGACTACTGCATATTTCCTCCCGAAGAGATGCCTGAAGGCATAATCGACCTTCCGCTATCCAAGAGCATCAGCAACCGAGTGCTTATACTGAATGCGCTCACGGGCAACCGTGGCCGAATCGAGCGAACGGCTGAATGTGACGACACCGCCGTGATGCTCACTGCCCTGTCGCAGACATCCGATGAAGTCAACATCGGTGCCGCAGGTACCGCCATGAGGTTTCTCACCGCCTACTTCGCGATGCAACCCGGACGCACCGTGACGATAACCGGTACGGAACGAATGTGCAACCGTCCCATAGCACTGCTTGTCGACGCACTCCGCCAGTGCGGAGCATCGATCGAGTATGTGGACAAGGAGGGTTATCCTCCATTGAAAATCCACGGATGCCGACTGGCGGGAGGCGACATAACGCTGCCGGCATCGGTCAGCTCGCAATATGTATCGGCGTTGCTCATGACAGCACCGCTGATGGAACACGGCCTAAAGCTGACGCTAACCGATGGCATAGTGTCGCTGCCCTATATCAAGATGACGCTCGGACTCATGAAGGAATGGGGCGTCGACAGCGACTTTACCGACAATGTGATAACGGTAGAGCCTCAACACTACACACCCGTCGACTTCAAAGTCGAGGCCGACTGGTCGGCTGCCTCCTACTGGTATGAAATCGAAGCACTCTCATCGGGCGACCTCTCGTTGAGAGGATTGTCACGCAACAGCCTGCAGGGCGACAGTCACGTTGCCGACTTCTTTACCGGACTCGGAGTCAACTCGGAGTGGGACGGTGACGTGATGGAACTTATGCCGTCGCCCGACCTCACGCCACGCATCACGCTCGACATGAGCGAGCAGCCCGACCTCGCACAGACAGTGGTTGTGACCTGCGCGATGCTGGGACTGCCCTTCCACATCACCGGACTGTCGACATTGAAGATAAAGGAAACCGACCGCCTAACCGCCCTGCGCGACGAGTTGCGCAAGCTGTCGTTTGTCATCGACATAGTCGACGACAACGCCCTTGAATGGGAGGGCGCGAGATGCCCTGTCAACACATCACACCCTGTTGTCATAGACACCTATCAGGATCATCGCATGGCTATGGCATTCGCCCCGGTGGCCCTATACATTCCCGGACTCATAATACGTAACGCCGATGTAGTGACCAAGTCCTATCCCGAATATTGGGACCACCTGCGCAGCATCGGTTTCACCACCAAGGAGGTCGATGCCGACACCTTGCTCAACAATATATAATCATGGAAGTAAGCCTCATAATAATAGGTGCGCTGGCCGTTGTGGGAATAGCCCTGTACATGCATGACCGATATGCACGCCGCAAGCCTTCGCAGCAGGACGAAGAGCCGGAGCCTCAGCCTCAGGATCAAGAGGAGTGCTGCGGAATGCACATCACCTGCGAGCGTGATTCGCTCCTTGCATCGGTGAGCGAAACGATCGAATACTACGACGACGAGGAGCTCGACGCTTTCAAGGGGCGCAACCCGGAGTCCTACACCGACGATGAAATCGAGCAATTTCGCGATGTGCTGCTCACACTGCTTCCTCAGGACATAGCTGGCTGGGGCCGAAGCATCCAGCTGCGCGGCATCGAACTGCCGCCCGCTGTGCGCGAAGAGCTGCTCATGATAGTGGCCGAAGCCCGTCACGATGCTGTGAATCCCAACTAATCCCCACGATTACCGTCATGGACTATCTACAATACGCCTTCTTCAGAAACGCAGTCATAGGCATACTCATCATCTCGGTCGCAGCCGCCATGATAGGCACCTACATCATCACGCGACGCATGGTGTCGATAACCGGCGGCATAACCCACGCCTGCTTTGGCGGACTCGGATTGGGATATTACCTCGGCATAAGCCCCGTGTTTATGGCTGCGGTATTTGCCGTCACATCGTCGATGGGTGTCGAGTGGATTGCGTCACGCTACAGAATACGCGAGGACTCGGCAATTGCCGTTATATGGTCGCTCGGCATGGCATTGGGTATCCTGTTTGTCTTTCTCACTCCGGGATATGTCCCCGAACTTAACGGATTCCTGTTTGGCAACATCCTCACGATAGGTACATCCGACCTATGGGCTTTCGCAGCCTACACGGTGGTGCTCGTAATATTCTTCGCACTCTTCCGCCGCACCATAATCGCCTGTGCTTTCGACAGCGACTTCGCTCAGGTGTCGGGCCTGCCGGTGCGTTTCATCAATTACGCCATGACGGTGCTTGTGGCCGTGTGTATCGTTCTCACGATAAGGCTTGTAGGCATTATGCTGTTGCTCTCGATGGTGACAGTGCCGGTGCTTATAGCCGAAACGTGGTCACGACGCTTCATAAGCATAATGCTCGCGGCGATAGTAATCTCCATCGTCAGCAGCCTCGGAGGACTGTTGGTGGCTACAATCATCGATGTTCCATGCTCGGCAATCATCGTGCTACTGCAGGTTGCTCTCTATTTTGTGGCACGAATCGGTAAAGACATTTCGCTTAAACGCCCCATACGCTGACCTCTCTCCAGCCGATGACCCGCAGCCGCCTTTACATACTCGTCATAGCCGTGACAGCAACAATGCTGTTATCGGGATGCTCAACCCGAAAAAACACTGCGGCAAGCCGCAACTATCAGGCATTCATAACGCGCTATAACGTATATTACAACGGCGACGAGCACTATAAGTCGACACTGGAGGCAATGGAGCGTGACTATGCCGACGACTATTCACGCCTGCTGCCCCTGCATCCGGCCGATGCACGGCGCGACCCCATGTCACCCCAACCGTCGGGCGACTTCACCCGTTCAATCGAAAAAGCACAGAAAGCAATAGAGCTACGCTCGATAAAGCGGCGCCCGGCGCGAAAACCGGGACGCTCAAACGATTCGGCCTACCGAGAGTGGCTGAAACGCGAGGAGTACAATCCTTTTCTTCACAATGCGTGGATGATGCTCGGACGCAGCCAATATGCATCGGGCGACTTCACAGGAGCGGCCGCTACATTCCGTTACATTGCGCGTCACTTTTCATGGCTGCCCGAAACAGTGACCGAGGCCAAGCTGTGGCAAGCCCGCTGCTACAGTGTGCTTGGCTGGGAGTTTGAGGCCGAAAGCCTGCTGCAAGGCATAACGACCGACGACCTCAAGTCACAGCAACTTGAAGAGTTATATGACATAGCCTGCGCGACTCGCTTCCTCGCATCAGGAAATCCGGAGAAGGCCATTCCTTATATCGAGAAGGCTGTCACCAAGGCATCGCGATGGCAGAAACACCGCCTGTACTATCTGCTCGGACAACTATATTCACGAGCCGGGGACTTATCGGCCGCATATAACGCTTTCGGGAAATCGACCTCATCGGCAACAACCAACCGAGCGCGCATCAACGCCCGTGTGCGACAAAGCGAGGTGTATACCTCCGATGACATAACGCGCGAAGTCAAGGCACTGAAGCGCATGACACGCTTTGACAGCAACAGCGACTATCGGGGCCTTCTATATTACGCCATCGGCAATCTCTACAAGTCGCGCGGCGACACAGCGCAGGCCGTAACCAACTACAGGCTTTCGCTGGAATCACAACCCGAAGGGAATACCGACAAAGGCTTCACCCTGCTGTCGCTCGGTGACATATATTTCAAGCGCAAGGAGTATGTCAAGGCTCAACCATGCTACGCCGAAGCGGTGGCCCTGCTACCCACTGCATATCCGGGATATGACTCAATAAGCCGGTTAAGCGACATCCTTGACCGACTTGCCGTCTACATCAACAACATAAATCACAACGACTCCACACTCAATCTCGCCGACAAACCCGAGGAGGAGCGCACGGCAATAATCAAGGCATATATATCACAACTCAAAAAGCGTGACAAGGAGCAGGCCGAAAAGGCTCGACGAGAGGAATATTTCGCCGATCGGCAAAATGGTGACGCCACCGCATCGTCAACCGACGGAGCGGCTGCACCGACATCATTCTCACTTAACAACGATGACTCGTGGTACTTCTACAATAACGCAGTACGTAACGCGGGACGCACCGAATTTCAACGCCGTTGGGGAGCTCGCCGGCTTGAGGATGACTGGCGACGACGCGACAAGAGTTCGTCGACATTAGGCGTAACCTCAACCGACGAAACCGACTACAACGATGACGATGTAACGCAAAGCGATGACGAGCGAAACGTGACATCGGAAAATCCCTACGATGTGGAGTACTACATGAAGCAGTTGCCGCTGACAGCCGAAGCCCGGCGCAGGGCCAACGACATAATTCAGGACGGGCTCTACAACGCCGCTCTGATTCTGAAGGACGATCTGCATGACTACTCTTCGGCCGCCCGTTACTGGGAACGCCTGTTGTCACGCTACCCCGACAACCCCTACTGCATCGATGCATATTATAATATGTACATGATGTATCGCCGAAACGGCGACATGACGCAAGCCGAGCGTTATCGCTCACTGTTGCTCGACCGCTTCCCCGAGTCACGTTATGCCACAGCGTTACGTAATCCCGATGGACTTGAACGGATGCGTGACATGGCCCGTCGCGAAGAGGAACTTTACGGCAAGGCCTACTCGTCCTATATCGGGAACCGAAATGAGGAAGTGCATGAAGCATTGCGCACGATGAAACGTGACTACCCGCTAAGCAACCTGATGCCCAAATTCATGTTTATCGACGCGTTAAGCTATGTCACGGAAAATGACGCCGACCGATTCAAGAACACGTTGAAAGAGATTGTCGACCGCTACCCCGATGCCGATGTAACGCCTGTAGCCTCGGCCTATCTTGCCGGGCTCAATCAGGGCCGTCACATACTCAGCGGAGCGGAGAATCCACGCGGCATTGTGTGGCGACAGGCACTCACCGCCGACTCAATCGCCGGGTCGGCCGACACTCCCGCTGAATTTGAGCTTAATCCCGACACTCCGCAACTGTTTATCCTCGCATACCCTGTCGACGAAGTCGAAGCCAACCAACTGCTTTACAATGTGGCACGACACAACTTCAGCTCGTTTGTCATAAAGGATTTTGACCTTGAATGTCTAAATTTCGGCAACATCGGGTTGCTGATTGTAAAAGGATTTGCTAACTTTGACGAACTTGCACACTATCGCAAAGTACTTGACGACGACACCTCGTTCACAATGCCTCCCAAAGTGACGCCGGTCATGATCAGTGTCGACGACTTCAACGCTTTGCTGCGTGACGGACGGTCGATTGACGACTACTTCAAATATGTAAACGAGCGTGCAGCCGACGAACCGGTAACCGTCCCCGTGCCTGACAATGATGAAAACGACAATGAGCAATAATCGCTACAAGATACTATGGGCCGACGATGAAATAGACTTGCTGAAGCCCCATATCCTCTTCCTTAACGGAAAAGGATATGATGTCACGACCGCCAACAACGGTCGCGACGCTCTCGACCTCATTGCCGAAGGCGGTTACGATCTGGTAATACTCGACGAGCACATGCCCGGATTGTCGGGACTTGAAACGCTCGCCATGATAAAGCAGACATCGCCGCTCACCCCCGTCATCATGATTACCAAGAGCGAGGAGGAGAACATCATGAATCAGGCCATAGGAAGCAAGATAGCCGATTACCTGATAAAGCCGGTAAACCCCAACCAGATACTGCTGTCGCTGAAAAAAGCACTGCACTCCGACGAGCTTGTAAGCCGTCAGGCCACGAGCGACTACCGCAAGGAGTTTGGACGGCTGTCGCTCATGATCAATGAGTGCCGTTCGATCAATGACTGGTATGCCCTCTACGACCGCATAGTGTATTGGGAGATGGAACTGTCGTCGGCCGACACCGACATGAACTCCCTGCTGCTGATGCAGAAGGATGAGGCCAATGCCGCCTTCAGCAAGTTTCTGCACAAGAACTACGGCTCATGGATGGAAGGAAAAGAGCGTCCGTTGATGAGCAACGATGTTTTCAAGCATCACATACTTCCGCATCTCGATTCAGGCGAGAAGGTGATGATGCTCGTCATAGACAATCTGCGCCTCGACCAATGGCGTGCGATAAAGCCGCTGTTGGGCGACATGTTCTCGTTTGAAGAGTCGCTCTACACCTCAATCCTGCCCACGGCAACGCAATATGCACGTAACGCACTCTTCTCGGGACTGATGCCTCGCGACATAGCGTCACTGTTTCCCGACCTGTGGATGGACGAGGATGCCGACGAGAGCAAAAACATTAATGAAGCGTCGCTCATAGCCACGCAGCTTCAGCGATTTCGCCGCGATGTGCGATTTTCTTATCACAAAATCAACGACTCGGTTGCAGCCGAACGGCTTGTAAAGGATTTCGCCAATCTCGAGGCCAACCGACTGAATGTAGTAGTGTGCAACTTCATCGACATAATGTCGCACGCACGCACCGACTCACGGATGATGCGCGAACTTGCGTCAAGCGATGCCGCCTACCGGTCGCTGACCGAGTCGTGGCTGCGTCACTCTCCTGTACTCGACCTGCTGCGCAAGGCCGGTGCCCGAGGCCACCGCATAGTCATCACAACCGACCACGGATCAATAAAGGTGAACAATGCGGTCAAAGTGGTGGGTGACCGAAACACCAACACCAACCTGCGTTACAAAGTGGGAAAGAATCTCGACTACAATCCGCGTCAGGTATATGAGATAAAACATCCCGAGCGTTACGGACTTCCGTCGCCCAACGTTTCATCGACCTATATATTCGCTTCGGGACGCGACTTCTTCGCTTACCCCAACAACTACAACCACTACGTGCAGTACTACGACAACACCTTCCAGCATGGAGGCATATCGCTTGAGGAGATGCTCGTGCCGATTGTGATACTTACCCCGAAATCAAACGACAAAAAATAATAACAACACCCATGACTACGAAAATATTGATTCCTTCGATTGCCGACCTCGACAAGGCGGCTCACGAATTCGTCGAACTGATGGACGATGCCACCGTATTTGCATTCTACGGAGAGATGGGAGCCGGTAAAACGACATTTATCAACGCCCTGTCGCGCGCACTCGGTGTCGAGGACGACCCCACGAGCAGCCCTTCGTTTGCAATAATCAACGAATACCGCTCCGACACCACAGCCGAACTGATATACCACTTCGACCTCTACCGTCTTGAAAACCTTGAAGAGGCCTTTGACATAGGTGTCGAGGATTATCTCGACTCGGGTGCATTGTGCTTCATCGAGTGGCCCGAACGCATCGCCGACATACTCCCTGACGACACGGTGCGAGTAGACATCCGCGAACTTCCCGACGGAAGCCGCGAACTCACCGTAACATCACCCGAACAGTAGCATCATGTCGCTCGCAACAGGCACATTGGTGCTGATAGGCATATTCACTCTGTGTGGACTATTTTCAATCCTGGCCGGAATGGCCGGCTGGGATTGGTTTTTCACCAGCGTCAACTCACGAATGCTCACCGGACGCATGTCGCGTAAATGGGCCAGGATATTCTACATCGTACTTGGCTTGGCGATATTGTCCATGGCGACATATCTCTACATGACCCTACCTGCAAAATGAAACACAACATCCTGCATCTCGATTCGGTGACATCGACCAACTCATGGCTCGCTGTCGAAGGGCGTGACATGCCTCATGCCACGATAGTGACCACACGTGAGCAGACGGCGGGACGAGGACAACGCGGCAACAGCTGGGAGTCACAACCCGGAGCCAACCTTACATTCTCCATGCTGCTGAGGCCTGAATCGATTGCAGCCCACAGCCAGTTCACCATATCGGAAGCAGTAGCGCTCGGCATCGCCGATGCGTTACGCCATTACCTCCCTGCCGACCGCGTGAAGATAAAGTGGTCCAACGACATATATGTCGACAACCGCAAGATATGCGGGATATTAATTGAAAACAGCATAACCGGCGACCGCATCGGTCGAAGCATCGCCGGAATAGGCATCAATGTAAATCAGGAAGAGTTTCACAGTGACGCTCCCAATCCTGTGTCGATGCGCAACATCACCGGCATCGAATATAATCTCGACGAGGTGCTCAACCTTGTAATCGACTCAATTCTCGCGCGACTTGACGAAGGAATCGCCAATCCGGCATCGCTCCATCGAGCCTATATCGAGTCGCTGTGGGGCAAAGAGGGCCGCACCTATCGCGACACCGCCACCGGCGAGATATTCTCGGCCATAATCGAGGATGTAGCCCCCATAGGCCACATCCACCTCCGCGACACCTCCGGCCACCTACGCATCCACGCCTTCAAAGAAATCGCCGTCATCCTCTGACCACGGTGGGGGAGGCGCTGTGTATTTGTGGGAGCATCTTATTTCGCATTCTCGCTAATTATTAGTAATTTTGCTGCCTAAATCATAGAGTGAAGTGAGTGCTATCGACATAACAATACTAATAGTAGCGGGAGCTGCATTGGTTTACGGTCTTATCAAAGGCATTATCAACCAGTTGGCATCCCTGGGCGGGTTCGTTTTGGGACTTATCGCCTGCCGCATATTCGGCGACAACATGGCCGAGATAATGACCGGGATTCTCCCCGGGACATTCCACTCCCAGCAAGCCGCCTCCATTGTGGGAAATATCGTGCTTTTCCTCCTTGTCTACTTTACCGTGGCGCTTATAGCCTCGATGGCCCACAAGCTCACCCACGCAATAATGATAGGTTGGCTCGACCACCTGCTCGGAGGCATATTCTCGGTGTTCAAGTGGCTGCTCATAATGAGCATAGTGCTGAACCTGTGGCACATCATAACTCCCGACAGCCCGATATTCCACTCGTCCACGCTGATGGACGGAGAACTGTTTCCGGCACTAATGAATTTTGCGCCGAAGATGCTCAGCGCACTCGCCGGACAGGTATCGGCCACCATTGACAATGTAAGTTAACGCGGCAACAATCCATCTATGTGATTGTTAAATCTCTATATCCACTTTTGCAACGAAATGACTAAAGATAACCAAAACAATACTGCTGCCGGCCACGATGACATAATAGGCGATGTCACCAACGGCGAATACAAGTATGGATTTGTAAGCGACATCGACACCGATGTGATTCCTCGCGGACTCAACGAGGATGTGATCCGTCTTATATCGAAAAAGAAAGGCGAACCCGAGTGGTTGCTTGAATTCAGACTAAAAGCCTACCGTCACTGGCTGACGCTGAAGATGCCCACATGGGCTCATCTCGACATTCCCGAAATCGACTATCAGGCCATAAGTTATTACGCCGCGCCCAAAAAGAAAGAGGGGCCCAAGAGCCTTGACGAAGTGGATCCCGAGCTGCTTGAAACGTTCAACAAGCTCGGCATACCCCTTGAGGAACAGAAGGCCTTGTCGGGAATGGCCGTAGACGCGGTGATGGACTCGGTGTCGGTTAAGACCACCCACCGTGAGAAGCTCGCCGAGATGGGAGTGATATTCTGCTCATTCTCGGAAGCGGTGAAGGACTATCCCGACCTTGTGAAACGCTACCTCGGCACAGTGGTAAGCTACCGCGACAACTTCTTTGCCGCACTTAATTCGGCGGTATTCTCCGACGGTTCATTCGTCTACATCCCCAAGGGCGTGCGCTGCCCCATGGAACTGTCGACCTATTTCCGCATCAACGCTTCGGGCACCGGACAATTTGAGCGCACATTGATTGTGGCCGACGACGATGCCTACGTAAGTTATCTTGAAGGATGCACCGCGCCGATGCGTGACGAGAATCAGCTTCACGCTGCAATCGTGGAGATAATAGTCGAAGACCGCGCCGAGGTCAAATACTCGACCGTACAGAACTGGTATGCCGGCGACAAGCAGGGCAACGGAGGTGTATACAACTTCGTAACCAAGCGCGGACTATGCCGCGGCGACTACTCCAAGCTGTCGTGGACCCAGGTTGAAACCGGTTCGGCCATAACATGGAAATATCCCGGATGCGTGCTCGCCGGCGAAGGCTCGGTGGGCGAGTTCTACTCGGTTGCCGTGACCAACAACTATCAGCAGGCCGACACAGGCACAAAGATGATTCACCTCGGACGCAACACCCGCTCGACAATCGTCAGCAAGGGTATCTCGGCAGGCCACAGCCAGAACTCCTATCGCGGACTGGTAAAGGTAGCGCCCAAAGCCGACGGCTGCCGCAACTACACGCAGTGCGACAGTCTTCTGCTCAGTTCACACTGCGGAGCCCACACATTCCCCTACATAGATGTGCTCAACGACACCGCCGTAGTGGAGCATGAGGCTACGACATCAAAAATCAACGAAGACCAGATATTCTACTGCAACCAGCGAGGCATTCCCACCGAGGAGGCAATAGGACTTATCGTCAACGGATATGCCAAGGAAGTGATGAACAAGCTCCCGATGGAATTTGCCGTCGAGGCTCAAAAACTTCTTCAAATCACTCTTGAAGGCTCGGTAGGCTGACATAAACAATAACGCTAAAACCACATCCACCTATGGACAACAAAATATTACTCGACATTCACGACTTGCACGCCTCGATCGACGGCAAGGAAATTCTCAAAGGAATAAATCTCACCGTGCGTGAAGGCGAAGTTCACGCCATAATGGGTCCCAACGGCTCAGGAAAGTCAACACTATCGATGGTTCTCGCCGGAGCACCCGGATACTCGGTGACCGAAGGCACCGTCGACTTCCACGGCAAGGAACTTCTCGAGCTGTCGCCCGAGGACCGCAGCCACGAAGGACTCTTCCTGTCGTTCCAATACCCGGTGGAGATTCCGGGAGTGTCGATGGTCAACTTCATGCGTGCGGCCGTAAACGAGAAGCGCAAATACTTCAACGAGGCCCCGCTGTCGGCAAGCGACTTCCTGAAGCTCATGCGCCAGAAACGCGCAATCGTGGAGCTCGACAACAAGCTTGCGTCACGCTCGGTCAACGAAGGATTCTCGGGAGGCGAGAAGAAGCGTAACGAGATATTCCAGATGGCCGTGCTCGAGCCGCGCCTGTCGATTCTCGACGAAACCGACTCGGGTCTTGACATCGACGCACTGCGCATCGTGGCCGGCGGCGTCAACAAGCTGAAGACCGACCGTAACGCAACTATCGTCATCACCCACTACCAGCGACTGCTCGACTACATAAAGCCCGACTTCGTACACGTGCTATACAAGGGCCGCATCGTGCGCACCGGAGGTCCCGAACTTGCGCTCGAGCTTGAAGAGAAGGGCTACGACTGGATTAAGCAAGGCGAAAACATTCAAGATTAAACCATGGGCAGCATTAAACAATACACCGATATTTTCAGGCAGAACCGCGAAGCGATCGACCGCAACTCGGCCGAGGTGCTGAACAGTCGCCGACAAGCCGCGCTTGAGGCTCTCGACGACCGCGAGCTGCCCGACCGTCGCGACGAGGGCTTTGAGAAGACCTCCATCGACGAGATGTTTGCCCCCGACTTCGGGCTCAACATCAACCGCGTCAACATCCCCGTCGATGTGGCATCGTCGTTCCGCTGCGATGTCCCAAACATGAGCACCGCGATAGCCTTTGTACTGAATGACTCGTTTCACCCGTCGTCGGCCCTCGCATCGAAGCTGCCCGAAGGGGTGATATTCGACTCGCTGCGCAAAGCCGCCGTCGAGCATCCCGAGCTTGTGACAAGCCACTACGGCACACTCGCTCCGCTCGACCGCCCCGGAGTTGCGCTCAACACCCTGCTCGTGCAGGACGGCGTGTTCATCTACGTGCCGCGCGGCGTGAAGCTTGCCAAGCCGCTTCAGCTCGTAAACATATTCAGCTCCCCCGCATCGCTCATGGCCGTGCGCCGCGTGTTAATAGTCATGGACGACGACAGCGAAGCTCAGCTGCTCGTGTGTGACCACACCCAGGATTGCGACAACAACTACCTATCGTCGCAGATAATCGAGGTGGTTATGGGACGCGGAGCGCGATTCGACCTCTACGACATGGAGGAGTCATCGGCCAAAACCGCACGTTACTCACAGCTCTTCGCCCGTCAGGAAGCCGGATCGTCGCTGCTCGTCAACGGCATAACGCTCACAGGCGGAGTGACGCGCAACGACTACAACATCGATGTCACGGGCGAACACAGCGAAACCCTGCTCGCCGGAATGGCCATTGGCACCGGACACCAGCACACCGACAACAATTCAAGCGTCAACCACTTGGCCGAACGCTGTCACAGCCGTCAGCTGTTCAAGTATGTCCTCGACGAGGAGTCGACCGGAGCATTCGAGGGCGGAATAACGGTAAATCCCTCGGCAAGATTCATCGAAGCCTATCAGAGCAACAAGAACCTGCTGGCTTCGACCTCGGCGCGCATGCACACCAAGCCGCAGCTGCTCATCTACTGCGACGACGTGAAGTGCAGCCACGGCGCGACCACCGGACAGCTCGACGCCGAAGCACTGTTCTACATGCGCTCGCGCGGCATCTCGGAAAAGGAGGCCCGCACCATGCTCATGCAGGCGTTCATGGCCGATGTCATCGACACCGTGCGCATGGACGGACTTCGCGACCGCCTGCGTCACCTCGTCGACAAGCGTTTCCACGGACAACGGTCGTTCTGCGGCAGTTGTGCGGCGTCATGTCACGAATCCAACAATGCAAAACCCTCAGCTCATGAACCAGCTTGATGTAGCCGCTCTGCGCCGTGACTTCCCGGTGCTCGACCGCACCATTTACGGCAAGCCGCTGATATATCTCGACAACACCGCCACATCGCAGACTCCCTCGTGTGTGGTCGACACCATACGCGACATCTATTTCCACACCAAGGCCAATGTGCATCGAGGAGTGCACACGATGTCGCAGGAGATGACCGCCATGCAGGAGGCCACTCGCGAGCGTGTGCGCCAAATGCTCAACGCCGAGTCGACATCGGAGATCATCTTCACGCGAGGCACCACCGAGGCCATCAACCTTGTGGCTTCGTCGATGGGTGATTCGTTTGTCGACGGCGACGAGGTGATTGTCACCGTCATGGAACATCACGCCAACATAGTGCCCTGGCAATTGCTGTCGCGCAACAAGCGCGTGACACTGCGCGTTGTGCCCATGGACGAGCGCGGCGTGCTCGACCTCGAAGCCTACCGCTCGCTCTTCAACAGCCACACCCGCATGGTGGCCGTGACCCACGTGAGCAACGTGCTCGGCACCGTCAATCCCGTGAAAGAGATGATTGCCGAAGCCCATCGTCACGACGTGCCGGTGCTCGTCGACGGAGCGCAGGCCGTGGCCCACATGGCAGTCGATGTGCGTGACCTCGACTGCGACTTCTATGTATTCTCGTCCCACAAGATGTACGGCCCCACAGGCGTGGGTGTGCTCTACGGCAAGCGCAGCCTGCTTGAGATGATGCCTCCCTATCAGGGCGGAGGCGAGATGATAGCCAACGTGACATTCGAGCACACGACATTTGCCGAACTCCCGTTCAAGTTCGAGGCCGGAACTCCCGACTTCGTGGGAATAGCAGCACTGCACACCGCCATCGACTACATGCAGGGTATAGGCATCGACGCTATCGCCGCCCATGAGCATGACCTGCTCCAATACACCACCGAGCGCATGGCCGACATTCCGGGAATGCGCATATTCGGCACGGCACCCGGCAAGAGTGCGGTTATATCGTTTCTTATCGGCGATGCCCATCACTACGACACCGGCCTGCTGCTCGACAAGTTAGGGATAGCCGTGCGCACCGGTCATCATTGCGCTCAGCCGCTCATGCACGCGCTCGGCATCGAGGGCACGGTGAGAGCCTCGTTTGCCCTCTACAACACCCGCGAGGAGGCCGATGCATTCATTGCGGCACTGAAACGCGTAGCGGCCATGCTTCAATAAGAACCGGTTCGACAATAAAAATCGTCAAAAATCCTAAAATATAGTCCGCGGCTATTGCATAATCGATATAAATCGCTTAACTTTGCCCCCACATAAACGGTGCGTTAGTTCAGTTGGTTAGAATACATGCCTGTCACGCATGGGGTCACGGGTTCGAGTCCCGTACGCACCGCATAAGAGAGAGCGACCATCACGGTCGCTTTTTTGTTGCCCCACGGCATGGTTTTTATCACAAAATCTTGTAATTTTGCAATAGCAACACCACATTATGCTGCAATGTCGCAGCGGTTAACCAATTAATATCACATGAAAAAGATAGCTGCAATAATGTGTGCGACAGTAGCCCTGACAAGCTGCAACAACAAAGTCGCCGACATCGACACCCAAGTTAATGAACTCTATGACCGCATGTCGCAGGAGGAGCGCATAGCTCAATTGAAGAGCTGCTACATGGACGACCTCTTTGACGAAAACGGAGTGCTCGACAACGCCAAGTGCGCCGAGATGATTCCCAACGGCATAGGTCACTTCTCGCAATATGCGAGCCAGAAACCCACCGATGCCAACGTGCTTCGCGACCGCGTTGCGGCAATGCAGGAGTGGCTCATCAACAACACCCCCAACGGCATTCCGGCCCTGTTTCACGAAGAAGTGCTGTCGGGCATAAACACACGTGACGCTACAATCTACCCCCAGCAGATAGGACAGGCATGCTCGTTCAATCCCGAGCTCGCCGAGCTTAAGACCCGCCAGACGGCTACGGCATTGCGCAAGATGGGCGGACTGCTCTCGTTGTCGCCCATGGTCGACGTGTGTCGCAATCCGAGCTTCAACCGTCTTGAGGAGTCCTACGGCGAGGACGGCTATCTATCGGCCGTAATGGGCACCGCTTTTGTAAGGGGTTTGCAGCAGGGCGACCTCAAAAAGGGCGTGGGTGCATGCTCCAAGCACTACCTCGGCTACGGCGGAGGCGGTGATGCCGATGAGAAGGAGCTGATGGAGGAGATTCTCCTGTCCCACGAAACTATGATACGACTTGAAGGCAGCAAGGCGCTGATGCCGGGTTACCATGCCTATAAAGGCACCAACTGCGTAGCCAACAGCGAGATCCTTCAGGACATTCTGCGCGACTACCTCGGATTTGACGGCATGGTGGTGAGCGACTACACGGCTATCGACCAGATTCCCGGTCTTGAATCCCGTGCCGAGAAGGCTGCTGCGGCAGTCAACGCCGGAAACGATGTCGACTTCCCCCACGGAGCCAACTACGCCTACCTGCAGGAGGCCATCGACAACGGCACCGTGAAGCCTGAGACCCTGGAGCGCGCCGTGAAGAATGTGCTGCGCTACAAGTTCCTCGCGGGAATGTTTGACAAAGATCCCTACCTCTACAGCACCGAAACTATAACGCTCGACTCACCCGAGGAGCGACAGACAGCCTACGACATCGCGTCGCAGTCGGTCGTGCTGCTTGAAAACAACGGCATCCTCCCGCTGAAGGATAAGAAAAACATTCTTGTCACCGGCCCCAACGCCAACTCAATGTGGGCCATGTGCGGCGACTATTCGTTCCCGGCCATGAGCTATTTCTGGAAAAAGGTGACCGACGACCTCGATCATCCCCATGTCGTGAAGCTTCTTGAGGGCATGGAGTCACGCAAGCCCGACGGTGTCGACATCAGCTATTCGCGCGGCTGTGACTGGACCGAAGATATCGAAACGAAGTACACCGTGGGAGGCGACGAACGCGCATGGGAATATGAAATCCTACACCGCAAGGTCGACTCGGGCGAGAAGGCCGACAAGGCCGAGGCACTGCGCATGGCTCGCAACGCCGATGTGATTATCGCCGCCGTGGGTGAGAATGTGATGCTTTGCGGCGAAAACCGCGACCGTCAGGGTCTGCGGCTCCCCGGCAAGCAGGAGCAATTTGTGAAGGAGCTGCTTGCTACGGGCAAGCCTGTGGTACTCGTTGTGTTTGGCGGTCGCGCTCAAGTGATTTCCGACATCGCCGACCGCTGCGCTGCCGTGATTCAGGCCTGGTATCCCGGTGAGGAAGGAGGTAACGCTGTCGCCGACATTCTCTACGGCAACATCTCGCCCTCGGCCAAGCTGTCGGTAAGCTACCCCAACACCGAAGTCTACGAGCCTATATGCTACAACCGCTCGACCGAGAAGGATCAGCGCGTGGCATGGGAATTCGGCCACGGATTGAGCTACACTACATTCGACTACTCCAATCTGACCGTTGACAAGAGTGCCGCCACATCGGCCGACTCGATTGTCGTGTCGTTTGATGTCAAGAACTCCGGCGCGGTCAAGGGCGACGAGATAGCACAGCTCTACATTTCACCTGCCAATGACGACCAAAATCTGCGCCCGATTCAGCTGCAGGGATTTGCCCGCGTGTCGCTCAATCCAGGCGAAACCAAGAGAGTCACCGTGAAGCTGCATCCCGAGCAGATGGGCTACTACAGCAACGAAGGCGCACGCCGCTGGAACATCGCTCCCGGCCGCTTCCTGGTCAAGGTGGGCGCATCGTCGACCGACATCAGGCTGCAGGATGAAGTCACACTCACCGGCGCCAAGGTGGAGAAACCCCTGCGCGAAGTCTATTTCTCTAAAAGCTCGGTAAAATAGTCATGACACAGTCGGAACATCAGGCCAATCGCCCCTAAGGGGCATCTAAAAAAAGCTGCGTTAGCTGCCCAATAAATACCCAATCAAATAACCCTTTATTAGACAGCTACGCAGCTACGAAGGCGTGATAAGTTACGTATTGCGGCGGAGGAGGGTATTTTCGCGGACAAGCTGCTCGATGCGCTCATCCTTTTCGCGGATGATTGTCATCAAGGCATCGACCTGGTCGGTTATCGGCGACTGATCGGCTTGACGGCGCATGTCACGCACCATATTGCCCTCGCCCGTGATGAGCCAGTCGGCATCAAGCCAGTCAAACGCCTTCACCACCTTAAGAATAAAATCATATCCAGGCTTGTTGCGACGCATCACCACGACGCCCCTCACCGTTTGGTCGCCGACACCGATACGGCGGGCAAACGATGACACATTCATATTTTCATGTCGTATTATCGCATTTATGCGATCGCATATATCCATCTTTTCAATAATTTACTGGTTTTATGTTGGTGAAGGTTATGGGCAGCTACGCAGCCCTATACCTATTTAAAATCCATGCCTTCTACCCGTGCTGCGGACGCATAGCAGCGTCCTTGCGCGGGCCTAACCCTATTAAGCTGCTCTGCAGCTTTGGCGCTAACGCGGGGATTTGCGGGTGGAGGGAGCGCCCTGCGCTGCGCGGGGGCGGCTGGCATGCGCGTAGCGACGGGGCTGCGTTAGCTGACCAATAAAAAGGGAGAGGAGCTGCGATGGCTGCCCGGCTAATGCCCCACCGTATTGCTTTATGCCTGACAGCCACCGCAGCTTATAAGCGCGTGCTTACTATATTTTATATCCGCCCGCAAAACACGCGACCGCAACCCGTCACTTCAGCTTCGAGCGGTCGGCGGGCAGAACGTGGATTCCGTAGGATTCACGAAGGAAGTCGCCCAACACATTACCCCGGTTGGCATTGATCTGCTCAACGTAGAACTGCGAGAACGCCTTGCGGAGCCCCTCCACCGTCACGCTCGTGTCGTTTTCGATGTCAAACTGCGAGTTAAGCCGTGCGCGCGCTATCAGGAACCCGTGAACACGCTCGTTAAGCGGTGTGCCCGACAGGCCGATGCCGTGGCTCAGGTCGATGTTCACGTCGCCGCGCTCAACCGCCATCGGCAGCTCGATAAAGTCGAGAGAGTCGGCCGGATTGTAGAAGCGCAGAAAGCCCAGATAGGGCATCTCGGACGTGTCGCGGCGCACCATCACAGCTTCGTTGTTGCTGAACACCACCGAGTCAAGCGCCCGGTTGTCGACATCGTAGAGCACCGCCCGGGCATACTCCTCGCCCGGCGACACTATCGACACCGTGCATTCGGGCTTGTTGGATGCTCCGCTGCCGCAGGCCGTAAATGCGGCCACAAGAAGCAGCGTCACTATGAAATTGATTGTCTTCATCGTCAATATTGATTAGTCAATTATAGAGAGGGCGGCACGGCTGCTGCCGCTCCGCCCTCTTCAGGATTGTTGTACCTCTGTAAAATCAGAATCGGAATCCGAGTTTTACGATAGGCATGTCTATGAGCTTGATGTTATGGTGACACAGATTGTACTTGTCAAAGCCCTGCGGTGCCATCTGGATAAGGTCGTAGCGGTAGGATACCGGCTGACACTCTACGGCAAGGAACATGCCGCGTGTCAGGCTGTACTCGATACCGGCTACAGCCGCGCCCTTAAGCGCTATCATCTGGCCCACACGACCCGGGGCAAGGTAGACGGCCTCCTCGATTTGCTCGCCGAGGTCGCTTAGGTCCTCATCGTCAACCATGATGCCCGTGTAGGGCTGCTTGGTGTGGATGCGGGCCATCTGCATCCCTATCGTCACTCCCACATAAGGGTGTATGCGCTCGTTGCTCGTCTTGAAGTAGCGGTCAACTCCGGCGTTGATATACCAGTTGTTGTTGACCTGCGCGTTGACATACTTCTGGTCGGGGATGCGGAGGTTGTCCAGATCCTCATATTCGGCCTCGATATAGTCCTTCTTCGGAGTTACTCCGATGTTCATGCCCGCCGACAGATTCACCGCCCAGCTGTCATGGAAGAAATATTTGGCCTGAATGCCGAGTATGTTTACAAGACTGTTGTTGTCAAACCCTGTGAGGTTCAAGTAGCCGCTCAGGTTGCCCGAAGTGGCCGTCCCGCCGTTGGGAAGACCGATCGAACCGTAGTTGGAGTTGTACATCGGGAGCAGGGCGGTCTGGTCGTCTCCATAGACCGAGCCGCTGCTGCCGAGCATCAACGAGAACTCCCATTGACCCTTGTGCGGTGCAAACGATGCGCATCCCTTGTCGGGGCATCCCCCGGTCTGCCCCCACACGGTGGGAGCGACCAGAAGTGCCGACAATAAGATTGTGCAAAGTCGTTTAATCATTTTTTCGTTATTAAATGATTGTTGTTGTTTCTAATTGGATGACGGTGAGATTATTCAGCGCCCTCTACACTCTTGATAGCTGCATCAAGACGAGCCTTGGCTGCGTCAAGTTCTTCCTTGGCTGCATCCATTGCAAGCTTAGCCTCCTCTACAGCAAGAGCTGCGATTTCAGCGTCGCTTACAAGTTGCTTCTCATACTGGTCAAGCACATATTGAGCTCTTGCCAATGCCTCTTCAAGGCCGGGTATGCTATTTTCAGTTTCCTCAATCTTATTTTCGATAGCCTTGATAGCTTCATCGATAGTTTCCTGAGTGTACTGCTCGGTTTCAGCAACACCGGTTGCCAAAGCGGCTTCCGAGATAGCAGTAATCATGGCATCGGCAACATTATTCTGACGCTGAAGTTCATTGTATTCAGTCCATGAATCCGCGTTAAGCTCATCAACAGCTTCCTCTGCAGCCTTTACAGCCTTGCCTGCTTCATCAATCTTATCAGACAATTCGTCACGAGAAGCGACAAGATTGTCAATCTGAGCCTGAACATCCTCAAATGCAGCCTCAATAGCAGGCTTGTTGGTGATGTAAGCGTTAGCTACTTCGATGCGATTGTCGACATAGAGAGTCTTTCCGAACAAGCCAAAATCACTATTATAGATACCGGGATAGTTCATTTCATCTATACCATACTTGGCAAGCATCTTGTCGATATCTTCCTTGGTAAGAGGTATCAGTTGAGCTGAAGGTATACCTAAGATATCGTCATCATTTTTATCATAATAGTAACTTCCATATATCTTATTTGACAAAGCGATGATATTATATCTCATGTTGGAAGAAGGATAAGCACATACATCAGCAACCGAACATTCAGGTATAGCTACTTCTTCATCCCACTGAGAACCGTTGACTTCATTCCTGAATTGATTGAACAATGAATAACTGCAGTAAGGCATCCATGTGTATGTATGCCAATTTTCGCCATCATACCACTCTTCCTCATACTGATATTCATTATCAATCTCTTCAACTTGATTGACTATAGCACCATAAACACCTACAGTACTCTGAGTTTCGTTATCCCATGAGCTAACAAGTCCACTTAATTCATTCCATTCTTTGACATAAGCCTCTCGAGCCTCATTTACCTTGTTATCGGCAGCATTGGCGGCATCAAGCAACGGACCGGCAATCTGAGGAGCCTCGTTAAGTGCAAGTTCACGTGCTTTGTCAGCATCGGCGATAGCGTTGGCCAGTGTGGCAGCAGCAAGATCATTAGCCTTTTCAGCCTTTGCCTGGGCCTTGGGAGCCTGCTCTTCTCTTGCTTTCTCGGCAGTTTCAAGAGCCTTAGCGGCATCTTCGGTGTACTTATCAGCCAAGCCCTGGGCGGTCATATACTTGCTATCGGCAGCATTCTTTTCCTGCTGAGCCTTAACTACAGCATTGTTTAGATCAGTGATGGTTTTGTCAAGTTCTTTATTTGCAGCCGCTACAGCTTTATCATAAGCCTCGTTTGCTGCATTTACTGCATCATTATAGGCATTCCAGGCATCATCATTGAGATTGTTCTTATCATAATAAGCATTCCAAGCATCCTGAGCGGCCTTCTGAGCAGCATAGTATGCATCCTTGGCAGCCTGAGTTGCGGGAAGCTGTGCATTGTAAGCGTCAACAGCCTTCTTAAGCTCATCATATCCCATGAATGCATCATACTTGGGAGCAGCGCCTACATTATAAGCGTCGGCAAACATCTTCCAGCCTGCAAACAGTCTGTCGAATTCAGCAGCTTTTTCCTTCTTTTCAGCCTCAAGGCTGTTGATCTCTGCCTTAGTCCACTCAACATCATTGTCATCAAGGACATAACGGCGAATGTCATTCTTGAAATTAACAAGAGCATTTAAAGCATCATTATAACCGTGGTAATTGTATTGAGTATTCCAAGTATAGCTCCATCCTTCACCTATAACTTCCTGAGGTTCAGTCAAGCCGGGGATAGTGATTGTTCCATCGGCATTAAAGGTATAAGCCGGAATCTCTACCTCTTCGTTATACAGAGCGTCTAAAGCCTTCTTTGCTGCTACAAGAGCTTTACCCTCTTCGCTTTCGTTGTTGTTTTCAGCAATAGTAAGGTTAATGAGCTTCATCTTCTCGGTATTTTCCTCAACTTGATCCTGATAAGCGGTTAGTTTTGCGCCGAGTGCCGAAGGCTTCCAGGTCTTTGCGTCGGCGAGCTGCTCATTATAGTCCTCGATATTGGCCTGAGCGTCATCAAGGTTCTTCTGAGCGGTAGTAACAGCGTCTTCTACAGCCTTCTTGGCATCATAAGCAGTACCATTGGGGTCAAGAGCATTCGCTACAAGATCCTTCTGGGCTTTCACATACTCCATATACTTCTCGTTGTAATTGTCAAGAGCGGTGAAGTATTTTCTGTAGAATCCATCGAGAGCGGTCTGTTGCTGAGTAGAGAGATTCAGTCTTTCCTGCTCGTAGGTCAAACGAGCCAGTTCAGCCTCAGCCTGAAGGCGAGCCAATATCTGCTCAGCCTGAAGAGCTGCAGCTTCCATTCTCTGACGAATTTCAGCGATTTCAGCTTCGGTTTTTGCACGCTCGGCATCAATCTTGGCAGCTTCAGCAGCAGCCTTCACTTTTTCAGCCTCAGCCAAAGCAAGCTTATACTGGGCATCGGCCTCAATAAGAGCCTTCTTGGACTTAAGCAATTCAGCCTTGGCACCACGCAGTTGCTCAATGCCGTAGGGCTCATCATTGTCGATACAGCCGGTGAAAATCATACCGACTGTCGCTGTAGTCAACAGCGAAGCGACTAAGTAAGTCAACTTTTTCATTGTAGTTTTACTTAAATGGTAAATAATTGGATTAAATAATTATTAAAAAATAATAAAACACGGTTCTCTAACGCTCTGTAATACAGTAATTTCATGGTTGGTCACACACTGTGTACTCTGTAAGCGTTTTCCTCAAAATTACCATATACCCTATTTCTATATGATCTCTATAATAAATATCTCTTGGTAGGAGATACTAACCCACATAATCCATTGGGAATCAAAGTATTTAAATTTTCAACTTAAAAAATCATCGACAATTTTAAGCAACTTGAACATATTTTATGCAAAAAATATTTTGTTTAATTCAAACATTTTACATAGATTTGCAATCTCTAAGTTAGTATCTCCTACCAAGAGATACTCTAAAAATCTCCTTTTAACACAATCGTTTATCCCGTCCCGCAACCGCATGTATTGTACCCGTACATGCCGGATGGCATATAATGTTAGGCATTATATGTGCGTAACCCCGCGACCGTATTCCATAAGATGGGTATTTATTGGGCAGCTATCGCAACCCGGGGAATGGCGGGGAACGCACACAACCCCATGCAAACCCTATTGAGCAGCTATCGCAGCTCCGGCGCTAACGCGCATACCTCCCAACACCCATCGCCCGCCCTCGCCATCATCCCGGGGGCCGACGGAATTTGCACGGATGGAATTTATTGGCTATCTTTGGCTTTATCAAATATCCGTTTCTTGTATATGCGAACTATCTTATTGTCACTTTGCGTCGCGGCCGCCATGTCGGCCTCGGCCCACACATTATCCGACCGGGCCCACAACCCCATTTTACCCGGATTTCATGCCGACCCCGAAATCCTATACTCGGAAAACACGGGTCGCTACTACATCTACTCCACCACTGACGGACAGCCGGGCTGGGGAGGATGGTATTTCCATGTGTTCTCATCGGACAACCTCACCGACTGGCACGACGACGGCATAATGCTCGACGTGAAATCGGAGCAGGTGCCCTGGGCCAGCGGCAACGCATGGGCCCCCGCCATTATCGAGCGCAAGGAGGGCGACGGCTACCGATACTACTTCTACTACAGCGGACACTCACCCGAGGACAACCGCAAGGAGATAGGCGTGGCCGTGGCCGACAGCCCCACAGGCCCATTTGTCGACCTCGGCCGACCGATAGTGAAGGATTCCCCCGCCGGACACGGACAGCAGATCGATGTTGATGTGTTCCGCGACCCGGCTTCGGGCAAATACTACCTCTACTGGGGCAACGGCTACATGGCCGGCGCCGAACTCAACGACGACATGACCTCGCTGAAGGAGGAAACGATAACCGTGATGACCCCGCAGGGCGGCACACTGGAAACCTACGCCTTCCGCGAAGCTCCCTACGTGTTCTACCGCAACGGCATCTACTACTTCCTATGGTCGGTCGACGACACGGGCTCGCCCAACTACCACGTGGCCTACGGAACATCTGACAGCCCCCTCGGCCCCATCAAGGTGGCCGACCCCTGCACGATACTCATCCAGCGTCCCGACAAGGAGATCTACGGCCCGGCCCACAACTCGGTACTCAACATCCCCGGCAGCGACGAGTGGTGCATCGTGTACCACCGCATCAACAAGGACTACATCGACCGCGACAAAGGCCCGGGCTGGCACCGCGAAGTGTGCATCGACCGCATGGAGTTCAATCCCGACGGCTCGATAAAGCCGGTAGTCCCCACCCGCTGATTCACACAGCATAAAATCCACAATATCAACACCATAAACCAATCATAACAATGAACGCCCGAATCACCGCAATAGCGCTGTCGGCACTGATTGCGACAGCGGCCGCCGACATGTCGGCACAGTCCTACACCCACATCTCGTCGACCCAAGGCAACGAGTGGAGCAGCACCAAAGGCAAAATGGATAAGAAAGCCGTCACAGCACCCGTGCTCGAAGTGGCACGCGACGCCAAGGGGCATGAATTCAAGGCATGGGGCATCACCTTCAACGAGCTCGACTGGGACGCGCTGTCGATGCTTACCCGCGAGGAGCAGGATGAGATTCTGCACCGCGTATTCGCCCCCGACGGCGACCTGCGCGTGACCCGTGGACGCATATCGCCGGGAGCCAACGACTACGCCCGCTCATGGTACAGCTGCGACGAGGTCGAGGGCGACTTCAACCTCAACCACTTCAACATCGACCGCGACAAGCAGGCGATAATACCCTTCATACGCGCCGCGCAGAAGTATAACCCCGACATCACCTGCTGGATATCGCCGTGGTGTCCGCCGAGCTGGATGAAAATCAACGGCGACTACCCCGTGGTGAGCAGCAAGTACAACAACCTCTCGGAGAAGCAGAACTATCTGCTCTTCGGCACCGAGTCGGCCGAAATCGACGAGGACGAGATGAAGCTCACCGGCGCCCGCGACGGAGTGTTTCCGCGTCAGCTCGCCACGACCGACTACATGATACAGGATCCGCGCTACCTGCGCGCCTACGCCAACTACTTCTGCCGCTTCATCGACGCCTACAAGGAGCAGGGCATACCCATCGACATGGTTATGTATCAGAACGAGGCCTACAGCTACACCCCCTACCCCGGATGCGCCTGGACCGCCGAAGGCACGATACGCTTCAACCGCGACTATCTCGCCCCCGCGCTCAAGTGCAACCATCCCGAGGTGAAGCTCTATCTCGGCACGTTCAACACCAACCGTCAGGACCATGTGGAGAAGGTGCTGAGCGACAGCGAGCTCAACAAGTCGATTTCGGGCATGGGCTTCCAGTGGGAAGGACGCGACATACTCGCCGCCATCAGGGCACAACACCCCGACTGGTCCTACATCTGCTCGGAGAGCGAATGCGGCTGGGGAAGCTTTGACTGGCCGGCAGCCGAACACACATTCGAGCTCATCAACCACTATCTGGGCAACGGATGCAACGAATATAACTTCTGGAACTTCATCCTGGCCGACAACGGCGAAAGCCCCTGGGGTTGGAAGCAGAACGCGCTGATACGCGTCGACTCCAAGGAACGCAAGGCCACCCTCACGCCCGAGTACTATGCCGCGCGACACTACTGCCAATTCCTCCCCAAAGGCTCGCGCATCGTAGGCTGGAAAGGCGACCAAAAAGGCACCATGCCGGTGCTCGTGGCAGTGAATCCGCAGGGCAAGCACGTGGTGATCGCCGGCAACTTCGCCGACAGCGAAGCCCCCTTCAGCCTCAAGCTCGGCGACCGCTACATCAACGCCACCCTCGCCCCCCACTCCTTCAACACCTTCCTGGAGTAACCGCCCCGACCGGGTAGGCCGTGACAAAAAAATGAAAAGCCGCAGTTTCACAACTACGGCTTCCCCGGAAAAATTAGTGAATGTTGATTGTGCGATATCTTTAGTTTCACTTTTCGAGAAGAGTACTAACTACTTCTCTCTTTTGAAATAATATAACTCCTTTTCTATTTTTAGGTCATTCGTGACCTTAATTTTTGGGCTTTAGTCCATATGCATGTGAATCTCCGGCCCTAAATCGGGGCCGGCATATCACACTGAATATCATGTTTTAACGGTTGGATTGCAATTAATATGCAACCTTAAATTATTCATCATAAATAATAGCAGACTCTATCTAATCGTTCTATAAACACCGAGGGGGCTAAAAAGGTTCACACAAATTACAACTTTTTTTCAAAAAATTTCACAAACGCCCCTTAACACACAAAAATCCACCGATAAAAAATTACCGGCGGATTATATATTGGTCAACAAAAATCAGAAAGGATAGCCTATGGCGAGGTGGAAGGCAAGCGACTTCTTGAACGACTCCATGTTGTAGTAGCCTCCATGACCGGTGTCGTAGGGCGCATGGATGCCTATACCGAGGTCGCCGCGTATAACAAGCATGCTTATGTCGAAGCGCAAACCCACTCCGGTACCCACGGCCAAATCGCGGAAGAATGTGCGTCCTTCCAGCTTTCCACCCGGTCGGTTGGGGTCGTTCTTCAGCAACCACACATTGCCGGCATCAAGGAAGAAGGCACCGTGAACGGGACCGAATATCGGGAAACGGTACTCGGCATTGCACTCAAACTTAAAGGTACCGGTTTCATCGAAATTGCTGTTGACATCATCCTTATCGGGATGGTAACTGCCCGGACCGATGCTGCGGACGGTAAACGCACGCACCGAGTTGGCACCACCCACATAGAACTGCTCGCTGTAAGGCACCTCGTGACCGTTGCCGTAGGCATGAGCCACGCCGCCAAACATTCGCGCCACAAACCAGTGCTCGCCCTTGATCCTTCGCGAGTAGACAATCTGAGCCGTACCCTTTATGAACTGCGAGAACGGCATCCCAAACAACCGCTTCTCGCCCTTCACACCTGCAAGCCGCCATATACCCCAGCATATATTTCCGGCCTCCTGAACCGTAGCCTGAACATTGAGCAGGTTGTCACGGTTCATCACGCGGTCATAGATCATGGTGAAGCCCATCTGCGGAATGAACTGGTCGCGGAAGCTCACCGCAACCGCCGGATTGGCCGCCATGATTGAGTCAAACTCCGAAGTTGTGCGCAAAAGCTTCACATAGGATAGCTTCAGCGGAGTGAACGTATAGGAGAAGTATTTGCGTGTCTGCCAGTCGTAGTTCATCGACGCGCTGAACTGAGCCATGTTGAAGTAATGCGGACGGTTGAGCAGGTCGGCGTTCAACGTGAAGCGCGTCCAGTTGAGATTGCGTCGCGACAGCGGGAAGAATCGCGGAGCGAGCATGCGCGGGAACGAGAGCGAAGAGTTGATACCCACCTCGTAGCTGTTGAACACCGAGGAGCGGTCGTGTCCCGTCTGCCATTCGTAGGAACCCGTAAGGCCCACTCGCAGCTGCTCGCCACCGCCGAAGAGGTTGCGGTTGGTCACCCACAGTGACAATCCCGGGCCGAGGTAACTGTTGGACTTCGACGACACATTGGCCTCGATGCTCGCCTCAAGCGGCTTGTCGAATGTACACTGGATTGACACATCAAGGCGCGGCTCGCCACCCGTCGTGTCGGGAAACGCATCGATGTTTATGTAGTTGAATATGCCGAGGCGCGACAGATAGGATTGCGTACGGTTCATCTCGCTCACGGCAAATATGCGATTTTTACGGAACGTGATGCACCCCGGAATCAACCCCTTGCGCAAGCGTGACGGCATCATCTGTATCACCGTGCCGCGCCGCGTCACCGTAGTGTCGGGAGTGCCTCCCCCGTCATTTCGGCTGATGAATACCGTCACATTGCCGGTGCGGTAACGCTGCAATGCAAACTTGGGGATGTTACGCGCCACAGTGAGGCGTAACGCTATTCGCTGAGGCGTTATGGTACTGTCGGCAAGGTACTCTATATACTCGGGACGGAAGAAATAGTAACCCTGGTCACGCAACACGTTGGTGATGCGGTTGCGCTCGATGCTCAACGAGTCGGTAGAGTAACGCATTCCCTTGCGGAAATAGGTGCTGCTCATCGCCACCGAGTCAATCTTGTGATAAAGGTGACATGTGTCGGGCAGATACTCTATCGAGTCGAGCAGATAGGCCGGGCCGGTGTGTACCGTGTATATAATCTGAGCTTTCTTCTTGTTCTTCTTGCTGTAGAGCAGCTCGTAGGAGGCGGTTCCTCGGAAATAGCCCGCGTCATCAAGATTGTTCTCGATCATCCGCGTGCGCAGGTGGGGCCTCACATCGCTTATAAGCACAGGTTCCTCGACAAGCTTCTCATAGAGCCAGTGCTTAAAACCCTTGGGCGGATTGCTCCAATTGTTATAGACCCACAATCCCAAAGGGAAAGGATAACGGTAATAGGGCGACAGCCAGCTAAGACTGTTGTTGGGCCTCACGTTAACGGCGTTTTTCACCTCTTCGGCCACACCCGACGGCACCTTCTCACCTTCCGACGGCACAATGTCAATCTTCTTCACGCCGGTGTAGAGCACATCGTCGGCACCAAGCCTACGTGTGGTCGAGCATGATGTCACGCTCACGGCCAACGCCGCAATTACTACCAGCCACAGATATGTAATGTCAATTCTTCTCCGCATCATCGTTATTCTTGTTTATAGGTGATGTTCCGGCAGGCGATTCAGCCGGTTCCGGGGCTTCGGGCGACTCCTTGCGATGACCCACGAAGCGGAACAAATCCCTGAGCGAGCTTAGCTTGCGCTTGTAGACAAATCCGACACCGGTCTGTATCACCTCGCCCTCAAGCACGTTCTCGTAGCCTTCGTGCCTGAACAGTCGCAGATACATCGAGCCGCTACGGTTGAGCATGTATTCAAAGGAGATGTCGTTTATCAGGTTCTGCGACAGATTCTCGTCATTGTCGGCATCGGTCGAGTAGTTTCCGCCGATCACAATCTTTATGCGGTCGTTAAAGAGGGTCTTGCTCACCTTGTAGCTGTAGCTTGTGGTGGTGGAAGTAGCGCCCTCGTAGGTGCGGTCATACTGGTCGACGCCAAATGTTATGTCGACACCCTTTATGTTGTTTGCCGCCCAAGTGTTGAGCTTGGATGTGAGGAACGAGAAGAGCACATTGCCCGACAGGTTGGACGACGCTCTCGTGCCCGGACCCGTGTAGATGTTGTAGAGCAACATGTTCATCGCCTGATTGGCTCGCTGCTCGGGACTCATCGTCTGCAACTCGTTCTGTATGGTGATGTCGTCATTTGTCGACAGGTCAAACGACACATCCATATTGGAAAGCGTGTTGGTGACATTCAGCGTTATTATGAAGTTGACAAGACGCGAGTTCTGCCCCTCCTCGGTCACGTTGGCCTTGAGCGTTTCAGTGGCATGGATGTTGAGAATGGGATTCATCATGTCGCCGTTGAACGCCACATAGCTTCCGCTCTCGAAGTCAAAGAGCTTCTGGCTCATGAACGGCGGAGTGTAACGCACAAATCCCTTGTCGATGGTGTAGCGTCCGGTAATGCGCATGTCACTGAACGGCGACATGGTGAAGCTAAGGTTACCCGAACCCTGAATCTGCGCCTTGTCCTTGCCGTTTGACGATATGTCGACATTGATTGTCGAGCCTTCCGAAATGATGACCTGGGCATTCAGCATCAGTGACATGCCTGTAGACTCAAGCGAGTCGGCCTGGAGCACAGCTGCGGTGTCGCTGAACTGGACAAACCGCACCATGTCACCCGCCCCCACGCCTTCCGACAGCTGGTCGGCGGCCATGTCGAGCACGTAGGTCACATTGCTGCCTTCAAGCAGATTGAGCTTGGCGTTTACCGACATGAAATCCATGTTGCCTTTGACATCGGCGTCAAGATTTATGAATCCGCGTCCGTAGACATCATGTCCCTTTCCGCGGTCGATACCCACTATCTGCATGTCACGCGCCTTCATGTCGAGGTCGATTCGCGGCGACACAAGACTTGTCATGTCGACAGTTCCGTTGATATAGAGCGGATTGTCGTTGATGCCCTTGATGGTGTAGTTGTTGAAGCGCACGATATTGCTGTCGACCGGTATCTTCTCGTCGGAGAACTTGAACGAAGTTCCCACCATGTCGACGAGCACATCGGTGGAGTCGAAATCGAGGAATCCGTCAAACACCGGATTGGCCATCGTTCCCGTTATGTCCATCTCGCCGTTGAGCATTCCGTGAAGCTTGGCAACTCCCGGAGGCAGGAACGGATTGACTATGCGGAGCGGGAAGTGTATCATCGAGAAGTCGAGAGCAAACGGATGCGCGGCCGTGCTGTCGTTGAGCGAACCCGAAGCCGTGATGACCTTGATGCTGTCGACCATAAGCGATGTCGAAGCCTTTATGACCCCTGAAGCGGTAGTCGACAGTCCGAGGTCGAGCAGGAATGAGCCCACCCTGTCGCCGCCGTAGCTCAAGTCGTCGAGCGTGGCATTCCCCGTACCCGACAGTGACTTAGCCTCGGCATCCCAGCGGATGCGCATATCGACTCCCGCGACGCCCTTGACCGGCGGAGCGAATGGCGACAGCGCGAGCCAGTCGGCAAGCTGTATGCCCGATGCGTTCACCACTACATCCTCCTGTCCCATCACCGAGTCGTTATGGGAATGTTCGGTGAATATGCGCAGGTGGCTGTCACCGTTCGACAAGTCGAGGTTGGCGTCAAGATGCCTTGACCCGAAGCTGTAGCTTATGAAGTTGTCCTGATTCAGCGACCATGTCTTATAGCCTATGATAGGTTTAAGCGGCACAAGTCGCATTGTAAGCAGCGAGTCGGAGCCGGTGAGATTGACACCGATCTTAAATCCCGTATCGCCCTTTATGTTGCTTTGGTTCAGGAAGAGCGAGAAATTCTCGTTGGCAAGGAATCCCGTAGCGTTCACATGTGCGAAATCGTCCATCGTTCCCGGTCGGTTGTTGACATTGATCTTATACACAAGGAACTTGCCGTGTTGCAGTGCATTGAACGCGATCGAGTCGAGTTGCGTGTTTCCGGCCTTGAACCCGTCGACAGCTGCATTCATGGTTATGATGGTGTCGGTGCTCATGTTGAACTTAAGCGAGTTAAACGACATTTTGACCGGTTCCAGGAAGTCGGATATCACGCTGTTGGCCCCCGAAGTGAGGTCGAGAGCAAACGGCGGCAGCGCATGTTGCAACGCTATTATGTCGACACGCTTGTCGGCCATCTGCTTTTCAAGCAACGTCATCGTACCTGTGACACGTGTCATGAACGTGTCAATCGGGCATTTGGCCATAAGTCCCGCCACAAGCGATTCATTGTGAAGCGTCACCACCATCGAAGAGTCGGTGGCATCGAGTGTCGTGTTTATAGCCGGGGTTGCAATCTCCATGTCGGGCATCGACCACGCAAGGTCGGTCACATTGACATTACCGTTGTAGTAATTGCGTTTGGGATTGACCACGGCCATTCCGTCGATGCTGAACGATCCCTTGTTCTCGGTTGTGGAAAGATGCAGTCCTTTAAGATCGAAGTTACGCACATCGCCTTCAAACTCTACATTGATGTTGTCGCCGTCAATCTTACCCGACATCGTCATGTCAAAGTTGGCGTCATGGTTCATCGACATCAAGCCTGCGTCTATTACGCCGGTGTCAAGCTTGGCCCACGCCCGCATGTTGGAGTAAGCTATGCTGTCATATACTAATTTGTCTATTGCCATTTCGGCATCAATCGTGGTCTTGACCGACATCGGGTCATAGCCGCGCCCCTTCACCTTCACATTGGCCGTTAAATCGCCTATTTCCATCTCGGGCATGAATGAGCTTATAGGGAATTCATCCAGGTTAAGGTCGGCTGTATAGGATTCCGCACGGCCGTTCCAGTCACCGTCAAGCAGCACCTCGCCTTTACCGGTAACGGCACGCAACATTCCGTTGTAGGCGCCCGATTCCATTTCCACACGGCCCTCAAGCTTTATGGGCGGAATGTTGAGCTGTTTGGCAAGCTTTGCTTCAAGCACCGTGGGTTTTATGAAGTTCACGTTCTTGAGTTCGCCGTCAAGCAGTATCTCGCCGCTTATCTTATCGATGTCGAGCATGTCATATACCTCGCCGCGCATCTCCATGTTCATATATCCCGGCAAAGCCGCATATATTTTCTCGACACGCATTGCCGACACTGTTCCTTCGGCATCGGCTTGCAGATTTATGTCATTGTAACGCGGAATTGTCTTCAGCATCGGCACGAGCGACGGCATCAGCATCTCCACATCATGCACCCCTATCCTTGCCGCCGCCTTAAGTCGCAGAGGCAGGTCGGGATTGGTCGTCATGTCGCCCATTCCCATGTAGGCATTGAACTTTATCGCCGAAAACAGGGTGGTTATGTCGAAGTTGCGGGCTTCCATTCCGGCCGTGTCCATGGCAAATGTTCCCGAAGCGTCAAGCTTTACACCGCTGCGCTCGGTCGCCGCAAGCCGTTTAAGCGGAACCGTTATCTCGACTCCTCGGTTGTAAAATGAATCGACGCGAATGTCTATATCGTCGGCTTGCAGATAATTCATGTCAAGTCCGGGTTGCGGCACGGCGCCACGCATGGCATATACGGCACGTTGTCCGGTGAGCCTCACCGTGTCGCCGGTAATCACCCACATGCTGTCGAGCGGAGTAGGACGCTCATCGACTGTCGTCACAGTGTCGGCAGGGTGTGCAGCAAGATACTCGGCCGAAGGCGTGAGATACATTGCGCTGACACTGTCGACGCTCAATGAACGGGCATGAATGCGGCGGGTGGCGAAATCGAGAAATCCGTCACGCAGCACAGCCAGCGGAACCGTTGCCGACAACGAGTCGATGACGGGCATCATCGACATCCGGTAGCTGATATTACGCAGCAACAGCGAGCCCGCCTTGATGGTCAACGGCATCGATGCTGTAGTGTCGACCGGTGTCGCAGTAGTGTCGCTACCGTTAAACAACAATAAAACATCGCCTCCGTCAAGCTCGGCATGACTCACTTCGATTAACGAATTTTTAAGGTCGTAATGCGACGGTTCAAGCTTGAAATCCTTCACATCGGCAACAAGATACATCACCGAGTCGGGGGTCCCCATCTTATAGCGCACATCGCTGATATGTCCGCTCGCATGTATATCAAGCTTCAGCAGCGGCAGTATGTCGACATCAAGATCGGCATTTCCCACCACAGCCATTGTGTCGCAGGGCGAAGTCATAACTCTCACTCCGTCAAGCATAACGCTAAACGGCCACTTTAGCCGAAAACGGTCAATCTCTATCGTCATCCCCGATGACTTGGCGACCTCACGCAGTGCTATATCCTTGACGAAATTCTGCACAAAGGGCACATAGAGAAGAGCAGGTATCAGTAAAATCACAATCAATACCCACATTAATGTCTTCAGTATTCTCCTGACGATTGTATTTTTTATAAGGTGTCCCAAAATAAATAGTCCTTTGTGATTTATAACATAAAGTTACATCTTTTGTTTTTAACATTTGCTAATCTTGGCGATATTATTTTCATAATCGCATCGCAAATAGTATCTTTGCAACGATTTTGCATTTCGACTCATCACTATTTTGAGAAATTCTCACCTATATATAATAATATCGGTGCTATTATGCGCTATAAGCGCCGGAGCCGCGTCACTGCCCCGACGAGCCAATCCTGACCCGTTGCCATCGCGTGTCGACTCCACTGCCGTAGCCCTTGACTCGACATCGGTCGATTCAATCCCCGATTCCTACGACCCGTTGCGCCGCACCCTCATCAGCGAGGCTGTCCCCGAATCGGTGGCGGCTTCCACGCTCCCCGTGTTCCATCCCAAGGAGGAAACCAAATCACGCATCCAGCGCCAGAAGGTCGATCTTGACAACGTAGTAACCTTCTCGGCCAAAGACTCACTGGTGCTTGTAGGCAAAAACAGCGCGTTCATGTATGGCGACAGCGAAGTCAAGTATGGCGACATGGAGCTGCAGGGCGCTGAAATAAAAATGGACATGGCCACCAACGTAGTCTATGCCGTAGGCCGTCCCGACTCGGTAGGCGAATTGCAAGGCTCGCCTGTATTCTCCGACAAGAGCGGTGAATACGAGTCCAAGACAATGAGCTACAACTTCAAGACAAAACGAGGAATGATAACCGATGTCGTCACCGAGCAAGGCGAAGGTTATCTGACCGGAGGTCGCACCAAGATGATGGAAAGCGGCGAATATTACCTCGCCGACGGAAAATACTCCACCTGCGACGATCACGATAATCCCCACTTCTACTTTCAGTTGACCAAAGCCAAGGTCATCCCCAAAAAGAATGTGGTCACCGGACCCGCCTACATGGTGCTTGCAGGACTTCCGCTCCCGCTTGCAGTGCCGTTCGGCTATTTCCCCTTCTCCGAGAAGTACTCTTCAGGTATAATATTCCCTTCGTTCGGCGATGACTACAACCGAGGATTCTACCTAAGCAACGGAGGCTACTACTTTGCCATAAACGACAACATCGACCTTGCGCTCACCGGCGAGATATACACTAAAGGCTCGTGGGGTATAAACGCACAGTCGGCCTACGTGAAACGATACAAGTATTCGGGTAGTTTCCACTTGAGCTACATCAACACGATTTTCGGCGAAAAGGGCAACCCCGACTACTCTAAGCAGACCAACTTCCAGATTCTCTGGAACCACTCGCAGGACTCAAAGGCCAACCCCAACATGACCCTCTCGGCAAGTGTAAATTTCTCGACGAGCGGCTACACGCGCAACGACCTCAACAGCTACTACAGCAACTCGTTCACCGAGAATACCAAGAGTTCGACCATCAACATGACCTATCGAATCCCCAACTCAAAATGGTCATTCTCAACAACCGCCAACATATCGCAGCGTACCCAGGACTCGACACTTGCAGTGTCATTCCCCAACCTCACGGTGTCGCTGTCGCAGGTCTATCCCTTCAAGCGCAAACGCGCCGTAGGTGCCGAACGCTGGTATGAGAAAATCAAGCTCTCCTACTCCGGTCAGTTCCAGAACTCGCTGACAGCCAAGCAGGACCAGTTCTTCAAGAAGAGCCTCATAAAGGATTGGCGCAACGGTATGCGTCACTCAATCCCCATCTCGGCTACATTCAACCTGTTCAAATATATCAACCTCACTCCGCAGATATCGCTGAACGACCGAATGTACACCTCAAAGGTGCGCCGAAGCTGGGACCCCAATGCCTCAGCCGAAGTGTGCGACACCACCTACAGCCTGTATAACGTGTGGGATTTCAACGCGTCAGTGTCACTCGACACCAAAATCTACGGTTTCTTCCAGCCTATGAAATTCCTCGGCGACAAGGTGAAAATGATACGCCACGTATTGACTCCTACAATATCGTTCTCGGGTGCTCCCGACTTCTCGTCGCCGTTCTTCGGTTACTACGGCAACTACTCCTATCAGGACTCCAAGGGTGAAACCGTCACCAAGAAATACTCGCTCTTCCCCAATGCCCTTTACGGTGTGCCGGGACAGGGACGACAAGGAGTGGTGAGCGTTTCACTCGCCAACAATGTCGAGATGAAGGTAAAGAGCGACAATGACAGTATAGGTGAAAAGAAAATATCGTTGATCGAGAACTTCAGCGTGTCACAAAGCTACAACTTCGCAGCCGACTCGATGAACTGGAGCAACATACAGACCTCATTGCTGCTACGACTCGTCAAGAACTTCAACCTGAGCCTCTCGGCTACATGGGATGTCTACACCTATCAGCTCAACTCGGCAGGAAACCCCGTGCGCGTAAACGTGCCTCGATGGAAAGCAGGAAAGGGACTCGGACGACTCTCAAGCACCGGAACATCCTTCTCCTACACCTTCAACAACAACACCTTCAAGCGCAAGGATAAAAAGGACGACAAGAAGAAATCGGGAAGCGTCGACGACGAGCCCGACAACTCCCACGAGCTTGAGAACACCTCGGGCGACTTCCGCAACAACCGCACCGGCAACAGCGAAACCGCCGACAGCGGTCTGCAGCTTAACGACGACGGTTACATGGCCTGGGAGGTTCCGTGGAGTCTTACATTCAACTATTCGGTCAACTACGGCTACGGAGCCTTCAACAAAAAGAAGATGGAGTATGACGGCAAGATAACCCAGAACCTCAGCTTCTCAGGCAACATACAGCCCACCAAAAACTGGAACTTCGGATTCAGCGCAAGCTATAACTTCGACACCCACAAAATAGCTTACATGAACTGCAACATATCACGTGACCTCCACTGCTTCACGATGACTGCGAGCTTCATACCCGTAGGTCCCTACAAGAGCTACAATTTCCACATAGCCGTGAAGTCGTCGCTCCTGCAGGACCTGAAGTACGACAAGCGCTCGTCGATGACCAACGGTGTGACATGGTATTAGCCGTATAAAATACAAATTATCCGATTTCCCGCACGAAATTTCGCTTTTTGTTAGCAAAATTCATTTATTTATACTACTTTTGTTGCAGAAACAACAATACGAATAATATGTTGATAATTTTAAGCTCACGATATCATCACCATCATCATCTCCGTTACTCGCAGTGAGGGAGCAATGAGGCGTGCATGATGACTGACGCTTACGACAAGTCAATAAATGTATAGAGCCGGCTTCCCGTCACAGGAGGTCGGTTCAATTATTATTGTGAAATCTATAAAAACTATACTCAATATGGACAACAAACTACGCATCGCCGTCCAGTCGAAAGGACGACTCTATGAGGAAACAATGGAGCTGCTTGCCGAGGCAGGCATCAAGCTCACGGCAGTGAAGCGCACACTGCTTGTTCCGTCACGCAACTTCCCGGTGGAGTTGCTGTTTTTGCGCGATGACGACATTCCCGATTCCGTTGCCAACGGCACCGCCGACCTCGGCATCGTTGGCCTGAATGAAGTCCTTGAAAAAGAGAAAGATGTCGAGGTGGTAAAGGAACTCGGCTTCAGCAAGTGCCACCTGTCGCTCGCCATCCCCAAGCGTGAGGACTACACAGGCTTGTCATGGTTCAATAATCGCAAGATTGCGACATCCTATCCCGTCATATTGTCACACTTCCTTGAGCGTAACGGCATCCGAGCCGACATTCACGTGATTACCGGCTCGGTGGAGATTGCTCCGGGTATAGGACTGGCCGACGCTATCTTCGACATCGTTTCATCGGGCTCGACACTAATCAGCAACAATCTCGTCGAAGTCGAGCGTATAGTTGAGTCACAGGCCGTACTTATCAGCCCCCGTAGCCGACACCTGTCGGAATCAAAGCGTGAAGTGCTCGATGAACTGTTGTTCCGCTTCGAAGCCGTTAAAGCCGCCGACGGCAAGAAATACATTCTCATGAATGTGCCACGCAACAAGCTCGACGATGTGCTCATGGTGCTTCCCGGAATAAAGAGCCCCACCATACTGCCGCTGGCCAACAGTGACTGGTGTTCGGTTCACTCAGTTCTTGAAGAGAAAAAGCTGTGGGAAATAATAGGAAAACTTAAAAATGCCGGAGCCGAGGGGATACTCGCTCTCGACATTGAAAAAATGATACTTTGACCTCAATATGGAAATAATCAGATATCCGTCGCGCGACAGCCGAAACGCACTGCTGCAACGACCGCTTGCCGACAAGGCGCGTGAAGTCACCGATACCGTGACATCGATAATGGACGATGTTAAGCGTAACGGCGACGAAGCGTTGATGCGTTACGAAATGAAGTTCACCGGCGCTCACCTCGACCGCCTTGAAGTAACACCCGAGGAGATTGACGAAGCCGAGAGCCTCGTGAGCGACGAGCTGCGTGACGCAATAGCAATAGCGAGGGAAAACATCGCGGCGTTTCACAGCGCACAGGCGATGTCACAACCAGTAAAGGTGACGACACAGCCGGGCGTGACATGCGAGCAGCGTGCTGTGCCCATTGACCGCGTAGGTCTTTACATCCCCGGAGGCAACTCGCCGCTATTCTCGACCGTCCTGATGCTTGCCGTCCCGGCGCGCATAGCCGGATGCCGTGACATAATCCTCTGCACTCCCGCCGGGAAGGACGGGAAAGTACATCCGGCCATACTCTATGCAGCAAAAGCGGCCGGAGTAAGCCGAATATACAAGACAGGAGGTGCGCAGGCCATAGCGGCGATGACATTCGGCACCGGGAGCATCCCCAAAGTCTACAAGATATTCGGTCCGGGCAACCGTTACGTTATGGAAGCCAAACAGCAGGCGACAATGCACGGCGTTGCCATCGACATGCCGGCAGGGCCGTCGGAAGTGCTGGTAATAGCCGACGACGAAGCCAATCCCGAATTTGTGGCGGCCGACTTCCTCTCTCAGGCCGAGCACGGCCCCGACAGCCAGTCGATACTCCTCACCACGTCACCCCGACTTGCCGACCGGTTGCCCGAAGTGATCGGGCGATTGCTGTCGACACTACCGCGCCGTGACATGATGAACCGCTCGCTTGAACACAGCCGCATCATATTGCTCGGTGACATGGATGAAGTGATGGAGTTCAGCAACGACTATGCGCCCGAGCATCTCATCATAAATCATCGTGACGCTCGCTCGCTTTGCAGCCGCGTCACCAATGCCGGCTCGGTGTTCATAGGCCCCTACTCTCCCGAAAGCGCGGGCGACTATGCGTCGGGCACCAACCACACCCTGCCCACATCGGGCTATGCGCGCAGCTACAGCGGAGTCAACATCGACAGCTTTACAAAGAAGATAACGTTCCAGGAACTGACACCTGAAGGCATAAAGTCGATTGGTCACGCGGTAGAAACGATGGCCGAGAATGAAGATCTCATGGCTCACAAACTCGCCGTGACGCTGCGACTGAACTCAATTGAAAACAACGCTAAATAACGCAACATGACATTAGACAGCCTCGTGCGCCCCAACATACTGCGCCTCACGCCCTACACATGCGCCCGCAACGAATACACCGGCGAAGCTCTCGCATGGCTCGATGCCAACGAAAACAGCCGCATCGACGGCCTTAACCGCTATCCCGACCCCCTGCAACTGGAGGTGAAGCGCCGCCTTGCTGAAATTCGCGGAGTTACGCCCGACCGCATATTCCTCGGAGTGGGAAGCGATGAGTGCATCGACATAACCTATCGCGTATTCTGCCGTCCCGGCATCGACAATGTAGTCGCCATCGACCCCACCTACGGGATGTATCGCGTGTGCGCCGACATAAACGATGTAGAGTATCGCGCGGCAAGCCTCAACGACGACTTCACGGTCAATGAGGAGAACCTGTTCAACCTCGTCGATGAAAACACCAAAGTGCTGTGGATGTGCTCGCCCAACAACCCCACAGGCAACGCGCTCCCCATCGACGACATGCTGCGCATAGCCCGTCGGTTCCAAGGCATAACGGTGATCGATGAAGCCTATATCGACTTCTCGGACAAAGGTTCGATGGTTAAGTATCTCGACACATTGCCGCGACTGATAGTCATGCATACATTCTCCAAAGCCTGGGCCTCGGCTGCGATGAGGCTCGGCATAGCATATGCGTCACCTGAGATAATCGACATCTTCAACAAGGTGAAATATCCCTACAACATCAACATCCTCACCCAACGTGAAGCATTGAATGTACTCGACCGAGCCGACAAGGTTGTCGCCGTGGCCAAGGAGCTGGTCGAGGCACGCGACAGGCTTGCATCGCAGCTTGAATCCCTGTCGGCGGTAAAGCAGGTATATGCCTCCGACGCAAACTTCCTGCTCGTGAAGGTCGATGACGCCGATGCTCTATACGCCTGGCTGCGCGATGCGGGCGTAATAGTGCGCAACCGTTGCCGTGTACACCTTTGTGCCGGATGCCTTAGGATCACGGTAGGCAGCGACAACGAAAATCGATTGTTAATTGAAAAAATAGAGGAATATGACCGACGCTGACACCCAACGACCGCGAGTACTCTTTATCGACCGTGACGGCACACTCATCGTGGAGCCTCCCGTGGATTTTCAGGTCGATTCGCTTGAAAAGCTCGAATTAATGCCCGGCGCACTGCGTGCAATGCACTTCATTGCGTCACGACTGCCTTTTGAGCTTGTCATGGTCACCAACCAGGACGGACTCGGCACCGAGCTCTTTCCCGAGGATACCTTCTGGCCGGCCCACAACAAGATGCTGAAGGCATTTGCCAACGAAGGCGTGACATTCAACGACATAATCATCGACCGCACTCTGCCCGAAGATAACGCGCCGACACGCAAACCCGGCACGGCATTGCTCGGTAAATACATGTCGGGCGACTACGATTTGTCAGGTTCGCGGGTTATAGGCGACAGGCTGACCGATGTCATGCTCGCCCGCAACCTCGGGTGCAAGGCCATACTCTTGCGTGAGCCCACTCCCGAATTGATGCAGGAGATTGCCGATGCCGGACTAAGTGACGCTGTGGAGCGCGTAACGCCGTCGTGGGACGATGTGACGGTCACGCTCCAAGGAGGCACGCGCCGCGCATCGGTAAGCCGCGTCACTTCCGAAACAAAAATAGAGATAACCGTCGACCTCGACGGAACCGGAAAGGGCAACATAACAACCGGAATAGGCTTCTTCGACCACATGCTCGACCAGATAGCACGACACTCAGGCATCGACCTCGACATAACGGTGGAAGGTGACCTCCATGTCGACGAACATCACACCGTCGAAGACACCGCGATAGCTCTCGGTGAAGCGTTACGCAAGGCATTGGGCGACAAGCGCGGTATCGAGCGTTACGGATTCGTGCTGCCGATGGACGATTGCCTCTGTACGGTTGCCGTTGACTTCGGAGGGCGGCCATGGCTGGTGTGGGATGCCCAATTCAAGCGCGAGCACATAGGCGACATGCCCACCGAAATGTTCATGCACTTTTTCAAGTCGCTGAGCGACAACGCGCTGATGAATCTATTCATACGCGCAGAGGGCATCAACGAACATCACAAAATCGAAGGTATATTCAAGGGACTGGCAAGGGCTTTGCGTCAGGCGATAAAGCGTGACCCGTTACACTTCACGCTGCCGTCGACCAAAGGCACACTGTGACATCAACCCTTGAAGTAACGCATCATGGTGCGTCTTATCGAAATGATGTTGACAACGGTAATCAGCAGCATTATGGCTAATCCCGTGACAATGGCCGGCCAAGGCGATGTCGACGACAACCCAAGCGACGATAACGCTCCGCCCCAAAGGTGACGCCCCACAAGCACTACCGCAATCGCCGCGACAAGCACAATGATGTTTATCGCCACTACCATGCGGCAATAGCGGCTCGACACCATGCCCGGCGAATAACCGAGAAGCATCAGGTCGTGCAACTTTGTGCGATTTTTCTGCAAAAGCAGGTAGATGCTCAACATCAGGATGAAGAACGACAGCAGGCTTATTATAGCACCTACGACAATCACTACGGCCGTCACTACCGAAAGGAAGTAGGCGGCCTTTCCATTGTCGGCCTTGTCGCCTGCACTTTCGTAACCGTGGCTCTGAAGGAACTCCTTTATGACAGGGTCGCCGGGACGGCTCACTTCGATTATAAGGCGCGAAGGAGGCGACACCGGTTCTTCGGCAAACCGCTCATTGGCCCACTCCATAAACTGTTCAGGCACGGCGATGGTATTGAGGCGTGACGAAAATCCCACGATACGCGCCGGCAACCACTGCTGCCGTCCGTTACCGCTTACCGACACCTTCAACGGCACCATCCCTATCATGGCCTCGCTCAACTGAGGCAATCCGCGTGACGATGCAAATCCAAAGTTATATAACGACAGATAGTCCTTGCTCAAGATTATGGGCACAACCGGATCGGCTGGGTCAAAATCCCACTCCGAGGGCATGACATCGAAAAACTCCGAAGGTATCGACTCGAAGAATAGAGCCGTCGACATGCCGCGTCCGCCCATCTCGACCGAGGCTGCGACATTGAATGACGAGGCGGTGAACTCACCCACCCTTCTCACCCAGGGCTGTGACTCTATCTCGGTTATGTCGGCATCGCTGAATGTAGCGTCACTCTTTCCGGTAAGCGAGCCGAGCCCCTCCACCTTGCGTGATATAATCATGTAGTCGCGCGATATGAATGAATCGTCATCATCCCACACGGCCGTGACATCGCGATAAAACTGAATCGCGGTGAGCACTATCGACAGTCCCACAAAATTGGCGACGGCATATCCGATGAGTTGTCCGGCACTTATGTTACGCTTCAACAACCGCCACACTATATCCTTCATAACACAATCACTCTTTATAATGACAAAACTTTTACAGGATCAATGTCGATGGCATATCCTACCGAGGTTGCGATGACGGCCGCACCCTGCCGGTTGACCTCATCGAGAATCAGTTGCGACACCAAGGAGTTGTTGCGGGCGTCAAGGTGACTCACCGGCTCATCGAGCAACAGGAAGTCAAACGGTTGACATAACGACCTCACGATAGCAACACGCTGTTGCTGACCGATCGACAGGCGCGCTGCCGGTTCATCGGCCTTATCGGCAATCTCCAGGCGATCAAGCATCGCCGTTATCTCATCACGTGTCTTAAACGAGGTGAGCCGATTCTTTATCTCGATATTCTCGGTCACTGTAAGTTCGGGAAAGAGCCGCATCTCCTGAGGGAGCAAGGCGATGTGGGAAACACGCATGTCACACCACTCTTTCACCGAAAACGACCTTATGTCACGCCCGTTAAAAAGTATGCGCCCCCGATAGTCACTTCGGTTTCCGTAGATGAAACTGCACATCGACGATTTTCCGGTGCCCGACTCCGCCTCTATGCGATATATCCCCGGACGATTGAATGTAACGCCGCACAACCACACATCGGAGTCGACGGCCGACGCATCGCCTGCCGCCGACGCGAACACATCGGGCAAAACGTTATCAAGAGCTATCGTGTCAATCCTCATCACTTTATAGTGTCGATGGGAGTGAAACCAAGAGAGTCGTAGTCGTCATCATCGACTACATTGACATTTCCATCGGCCTGCATCAACATCGCAAACTGTTCAAGAATGGGAGCGTTGGATCCGTTGAAACGGAAATCGGCCTCAAAATCGTCCGACACCTCCATGTCAAGGCTGAATCCGCGACCTCCGTAGGTCACCTCACCCATCGAATCGGGGATATTGGCCCACACGGCCACCACGTTACCCTTCATGCAGTCACGTGCGGCATCGTTGCCGAGCTGCTTCAGCGAGCGGTTGGCAAATACAAGACAATTGCCCTCGGCAGTGAGGGTTATTGCTGGAGAACCGGCCACCTGCCACACTATAGTTTTGCCGTCACGTAACGCCGACAATCCCATGGTGGAGATAAGTCCGTTTATATCGCTCATCGTCTTCTTGATGTTCTCCTTGCTCATCTCTATGGCCACCACAAAGCTGATTTGGTTCTCGATATCTCCGGCCGACATGGTTGCATCGGCCATCGGTCCGGCAGCCACCATTATTGTGCCGTCGATGCGTCGCAGATAAGGGAGAATCAAGCCCATCAATGTGCGCTGCTTATAATCGAGAGGATAAACGGCCTGGACATAACCGAGAATTGCGTCCCAGTCAGTATCGGAGCGCAGGCCCATCGCAGCCACAAAGACATCGCTCGGAGCCGTATAGTCAATCAATTTGCTGTTTATCTTCTGCAAATTGGCATTCATGTCGATTTCATCGCCGTTGGCGTTAAGATATATGGCATTGACATCGACTTGAGTAGCGTTACTGCCGAATGACGCATCGACGCATGTCCAACCCGAGGCATTGGCCGGAGTCATGGCAACGACTGTGCGCATCACCTCATCGTTACGTTCAAGGAACTTGCCTACGCCCTTCAGCGATGCTATCGACTTATTGGATGCTATCGTAAGCTGCTCGGAAAGGAGCTTGGCCGACCGCTGCGGGTCGCCGTCCATAATCCAACCTTGCTTGCCCTTCACAAAAAGAGTGGTGTGATCGAGCGAATAAGCGTCAAAGTCGCCCACCGACTGCTTTGATCCGGCTTCAAGCTGTTCAATCAATTCAGCTATGTTATTTATCTTGAACGTAAGTATATAGACTCCGCTTTTAATCATATCCTTTACTCCGCGAAGGCCTTCTTTGTCATGAATGGCAAATGCCACCACCATGTTGCGGTCTATCGCCGTCGACATCAGCACGGTTTTTATCTGCTTCTTTGCTCGGTCGGTACTGTTGACAAGCAGGCGGTCAAGCGTTTCACCGGCAGTGAGCTTGCCACCGTTACGCACTCCGTCAAGGTCCTCATTCAACCTGACGGCGTTGACAGCAACCACAGCAGCCGCATCGGCCGGCACCGTGTCGAGAAGACGGACATCGCTGTCACATCCCGACATGACCGTGGCTACGCAAACGATAAGTAATATCGCGATTTTTTTCAAGGAGTTAACTTCCATCATAGATTAATTTTAGTATACCTGATAATATAAACAACGATTAAATCGATTTGATAGTGACAAAATTAAACAATCTTCACCAATCTACAACTTTTTTCCATCGCAATTGACTGTTTGCCACCCGACATGGATTTGTTATATTGGCATAAAATCCCTAATTTCGTAACAATTCAAACGTGATGGATACGTTCAGTTCAAATAAGCGATCGGCGATAATGGCCGCTATACGCAGCAAGGACACGAAGCCCGAGCTGATAGTGCGCCGTTACCTGTGGAAACGAGGATATCGTTATCGCAAAAACGTGCGCGGCCTTCCCGGCACGCCCGACATAGTGCTGCGCAAGTACAGGGTAGCGATATTTGTACACGGATGTTTCTGGCACGGACACGGCGACACGAAGATGCCGTCGACCAATTCAGAATTCTGGCGTGACAAGATAAACCGCAACAAGGAGCGTGACAATCGCGCCAAGCAGCGTCTTAAAGAGATGGGATGGAACGTGATGACAGTGTGGGAGTGCCAGTTGCGACCCGCAAAGCGTGACGCCACACTGCTTGAAATCGAGTCGCTGCTTAACCGTTCCTATCTGTCGCAATACCGGCGCCCCGAGGCCGAAGAGGATTATGCCATGGCAGCTGAGCCGACGATGACTTACGACAAGGACATTTAAGCCTCACATGCGCTATATTTCAGTTTTATTTTATACCTTTGTACCTGTATGAACGGGACAAAGAAAATATTCCATTCACCCTATCGCCGCGGCGCCGATTACGGCGTATGGTTCGGCCTGTATCTGACCGCACTCTTCTTTGCAACGGCCTACTCGATGTCACAACCTCCTTTGGGACTGCTCTCTTTAGTGCTGATGTCGGGCGTTCCTGTCGTAATATACATCATGTTGCGGCGTTCCTATGTATCCGACTTGGGCAAGACACTATTTTCATCGCTTTGGATGGAGGGCATCATGATATTCCTGTGCGGAGGAATGATTGCCTCATTTATCGCAGTAATGTATATGCGATGGATCGAGCCCGAGTTTCTTGACCATCAAGTGACAATGATGATCGACCTCTACAACTCCACCGACTGGGAGCGAGGGAAAGAGTTTGCCGAGATGCTTCAGCGAGCACGCGACCAGCATCTCATACCACGCCCCATCGAGCTTGCCGTCGACATGCTGTGGCTCATAGTATTCTCAGGGTCGATACTGTCGATGCTGATGTCACTTCTCGTTCAGGCACGTTCGGTCAAACCTAAAAAATTGTAACCAAATTATCGGAAATGGACATATCAGTAGTAATTCCGCTATATAACGAAGCAGAGTCGCTTCCCGAGCTTGAAGCATGGATAAGCCGCGTGATGAACCAACACGGCTTCACCTACGAAATCCTCTTCATCAACGACGGGTCGACCGATGACTCATGGGAGGTCATAAACAAGCTTCGCGAACACAATCCCAACATACGCGGAGTCAGCTTCCGTCGCAACTATGGCAAATCGCCGGCCTTGAACACCGGATTCAGCCGCGCCAAGGGCGATGTCGTCATCACAATGGACGCCGACCTGCAGGACAGCCCCGATGAGATTCCCGAACTCTACAGGATGATAACCGAGGATAAATATGACCTCGTATCGGGATGGAAGCAAAAACGCTACGACCCGCTGTCAAAGACGATTCCCACAAAACTGTTCAATGCCACAGCTCGCAAAGTGAGCGGCATACACAACCTGCACGACTTCAACTGCGGCCTGAAGGCCTACCGCAACAAAGTGGTGAAACACATAGAGGTCTACGGCGACATGCACCGTTACATCCCATATCTGGCCAAGAACGCCGGATTCAACCGCATAGGCGAGAAAGTGGTGCATCACCAGGCCAGAAAATACGGCACGACAAAATTCGGGCTCGACCGATTTGTAAACGGTTATCTCGACCTCGCCACGCTGTGGTTCACCGCCAAGTTCGGAGTCAAACCGATGCACTTCTTCGGTCTTCTCGGCAGCCTCATGTTCATCCTCGGCTTCATAGCCGTGGCCGTAGTGGGCTTCGGGAAGCTATATGACATGAATCACGGCAACCCCTATCGACTTGTGACCGATTCACCCTACTTCTACATGGCGCTGACGCTGATGCTGCTCGGCTCACAACTGTTTCTCACCGGATTCATTGGCGAGCTCGTAGTGCGCAACTCCGACCGCCGCAACGAATATGAAATCGACGAGGAGATTACCCCCACTGACAATAATAACGTTTAATCCACAACCGCAACAGACATGAACGCATATCCTGAATTTTACCATCTTGCCGCCGAGCGTTACTCATGCCGCAAATACACCAACGCACCGGTGTCACGCGAACTTATAATGGCCGTACTCGACACTGTGCGCCTCGCACCGTCGGCCTGCAACAAGCAACCCTGGAAATTCCTCGTGCTCGACACCCCCGAACTGCGTGACATAGTGATACGCAGCTACAGCCGCGACTGGATAAAGGAAGCCCCTGTCTACATCGTGGCCCTCGGACTTCACGATGAAGCGTGGCATAGAAGCTTTGACGGAAAGGATCACACCGATGTCGATGTGTCGATAGCCGTAGAGCACCTTTGCCTCGGTGCGGCATCGCTCGGACTCGGAACGTGCTGGGTGTGCAACTTCGATCCCACAATAGTGCGTGAAGGGCTCAACCTTCCCGACAATGTGGAGCCTATAGCCATCATACCTATGGGCTATCCCGACAGCGACGGCACCGTACCCGAAAAAAAGCGCAAGCCTCTTGACGAAATTGTAAAATGGGGAAAATACTAAACGTAACAGCATCATTGCTCGCAGCGCTGAGCATAACGCTGTCAAGCTGCAACACATCAGGATGTACCGACAACCAAAGCTCGATACCTCTTGCCGGGTTCTACTCCTACAACACCCTGCGTGAAATATCGGTCGACTCGATATCGGTAGGTGGCGTAGGAGCAATCAACGATTCACTGTTGCTTAACACGGCATCGGCATCCAAAATATATCTGCCATTTCGTGCTAATAAGGACTCGACTTCATATTTCATACGATATGAGGCCAAGAAGCTGAACTTTCCCGAACTATTCGACACAATAACGTTCAAATACAAGCGTATACCCTACTTCGCTTCGGAGGAGTGCGGAGCCATGTACCGCTACTCAATCGAAAAGCTCAACTACACCACCCACCTCATCGACTCGGTGGGCCTCGTTGACTCGCTGATAACGAATGCCGACATAGAAACCATACGCATATATTTCAGAACCGAAGAAAAATCTAACGAATAAACGATGTTGCGCCGCTGTATAATATTACTCCTAAGCCTCGTCGCCCTGACCGTAACGGCCCAGCGACGCGTCACGCCCGTGGAGAATCCCGACAACAAATCAAAGAATTCAACCGAGAATACAAAAGTGACCAAGCCCGGCGAGCGACCTGCAAGCGTAATCGAGATGCAGGACATGGAAGGTCACACGATATTGGTCGACACAATACTCGGAGTAGAGTATCGCGACACAATATTGACTACGGCGCCTAAACTGATATATCCGCGATTCCATGCCGTTACGGTGGGTGTAAACCTATGGGATCCGCTTATGCGATGCTTCGGCCAGCAATACGGGGGAGTGGGATTCTGGGGCGAACTGAGCCTGCACAACTGGATAAAACCCATAGTAGAGGCAGGCATAGGAACCGCCAACTACACACCCGACGACGGCAACTACAAATATAAATCATCCTTAGCGCCTTTCTTCAAGATAGGTGTAAACTACAACTTCCTTTACAACTCCAATCCCGACTATTCGGTTTACGCCGGACTGCGTTACGGCATTACCAACTTCAGCTACGAAGTAAACGATGTAATAGTCGACCAAGGCTATTGGGGCGATAACGAAGTGATAAACATACCATCGCAACGCGCCACAGTCGGTTACGTTGAGTTTATGGTGGGAATAAGGGTGATGATCTACAAGAATTTCTCGCTCGGCTGGGACCTGCGATTCCACAAAATCGCACATCAGGGGACTCACCTCTACGGCGACCCGTGGTATATACCCGGTTACGGGACCAAAGGCTCAAGCTTCTCGGGCTCATTCTCGCTAAGCTACACACTGCCGCTTAGAAAGCCCGAACCGCCGGTTCTTCCTCCTGGAGCCGACGAGTGACCGCATTAACGCATATCACATTACTCGTCAAGGAGTCCGGGACGCAGGCGACGCGTGCGCTCCACGGCTTGCTGATGGCGCCATTCGTCGATGCGCGCCTGATGCCCAGACAGCAAAATGTCGGGCACTTTCCATCCCTTATATTCAGCCGGACGCGTATAGATGGGCGGCGCAAGCAGATTATCCTGGAATGAATCGCTAAGCGCACTCTGCTCATCGCCTATAGCACCGGGAATAAGCCTCACAATGGCATCGGTTATCACCAGTGCAGGCAACTCTCCTCCCGTAAGCACATAGTCGCCCACAGTTATTTCACGCGTAACGAGATACTCGCGTATGCGGTAGTCAACGCCCTTGTAGTGTCCGCAAAGGATTATTATGTTTTCAAGCATCGACATGCGATTGGCCATAGGCTGACTGAACTGCTCACCGTCGGGTGATGTAAATATCACCTCATCATAGTCACGCTCGCTCTTCAAATGCGAGATGGCACGGTCCACAGGCTCAATCTGCATCACCATTCCGGCCTCACCGCCGAAAGGATAGTCATCGACCTTGCGGTGCTTGTTGGTGGTATAGTCACGCAGGTTGTGAACCACAATCCGAGCCAGCCCCTTGTCCTGGGCACGCTTCAATATAGAGCAGCCAAGCGGCGACTCAAGCATCTCGGGAAGTACGGTCAAAATGTCGATACGCATAGGAGTGTTGTTATTATTTGTTTTCTTGATTACGTTGATCAGGCAACCGAAGCCGGCCGTCATAAACCAAAAAAGGTCCATCCTCGCCGGACCGACCTTTAATGAGCGGAAGACGAGGCTCAAACTCGCGACCCTCAGCTTGGAAGGCTGATGCTCTATCAACTGAGCTACTTCCGCATTGTGTGGGCGAAGATGGATTCGAACCACCGAAGGCATAAGCCAGCAGATTTACAGTCTGCCCCATTTGGCCACTCTGGTATTCGCCCAAAACACTAAAGCGCCACAAAGGTAATCATAATTCGTTTACCTTGCAAGTAAAATGTATCATTTTTATTGCCGCTTCGGCTGCCTCGGTACCCTTGTTACCGAGCTTTCCACCGGCACGGTCAAGCGCATCCTGCTCATTATCAACCGTCAGGACTCCGAATATAACGGGAGTGTCAAACTCGGCGTTAAGCTTCGTAATGCCCTGAGTGACACTTTGGCACACATAATCAAAATGAGGAGTGCCGCCGCGTATCACGCATCCAAACACTATTATCGCATCGTAGTGGGCGAGCAACTGGGCTGCGCCATAGGTGAGCTCCACGGCTCCGGGCACATGGTAGACATCATACTCTACGTTACGGCTCTCAAGCAGGTCAACCGCCCCCTTGGTGAGAGCTTCGGTTATGTGAGCGTTCCACTCGGCGGTCACGATGGCCACCTTTGATGTTTCGGGGATAGCGGGCAGCGCACTTTCGGGCGCGCTATGCGATAGTGATGTTGACATGTAGTTACTATTTTATTGTTGTTAAATGCGTTATTTCGGGAATGCCTTGTGCCACAGGGCGAGGATGTCAAATTTTCCCGTCGTTTTCTCGTCAAGCAGAGTTTCAATCTCCTTGACATACTTACCCGACTTCATCCTGACGGCCTTCTGCAACAAGGTGTTGAGCAGATGCACTCCCTTCTGGCGTGTAGAGCGGGTGTGCAACAATGCCTCGCTCAACTTAATCGAAAGCTTCAGGTGACGCTCCGAAAATTCGGGGCTGAGCTTTGACAGATACTTCAACGCCCGCGAATAGTACTGCACCGCGTCACGATACTTCCCCAGCTGCATGAGCATCTCGCCTTCATTGGCCAGCGACTCGATAAGGCGGTCCATTGCATCATGAATGCCGCTGTTGACCATTTCAAGATAGGTGGAGGTGGCCACCTGGAAGTGGGCCAGCAGGTTGACCTGCTTCACCCTCGAGCGATAGACCGATGTCGATGCGTTAAGAGCCATTATGTGAGCCGAGCCGTAACGGTCGGGGTTCATCTTGGCAAGGCGTTCAAAGACGCGCATCGACTTTTCAAGCGTGCGCTCGGCGGCCTTGTACTCCTTTCTTACTATATGCAGGAAGGAGAGGTCGTAAAGTAACGCTCCCAGCACCTGCAGGAAAGGCTCGTCCTTGCGACGCGGCTCCTGCGAGAGCAGTGTCAGCGTATCGGCGGCGGTCGACAACGCAGCCTCATAGGACTCCGTTGCGACGAACACTGCGGTAAGCACCTGCATCACAGCGGCATGAAGCACCGTGGTGTCGAAGGTTGCGTGACTTCGTTGAATAAGTTCATTGATGTGTCGACCCATCATTATGGCTCGGTCGGCATCGCCTTCGGCAATAAGTTCGGCGGCTCGTCCGCGCACCACATCGTAAGCCACATTAAACGGTGAGTTTTTGAGCTTGTGACGCAACTCGGCGTCACCTTTATTCACAAAAAGCGATTTCAAACGCCCCACCGAGTCATCGGTTACGGTTATGAAGTTGGATTCGAGAGAAGTAGGTCGCATCAATAATGTTTTATGTCAGTTTATGAATTGGAGGCACGTTTCACGCCGCTCTCCACAATTCGCAGCATTGTTTCGGAGTCGATGGCATCCATGTCGGCCGTCATCACGTTGCCGTCAATCAGTCCCTCGATCACTCCGGCAAGAGCGGCAGCGCGCCATTCAAGGCTGTTGGCGGCGGGTGCCGATTCAACCGATTGCGTGAGCTGTCGATTGTAGAATCGTATAGCTCCGGCCTTACTGTCGATGTTTATGCAGTTGTTGCAGTAGAAGCTGATGTGATTACGATAGGCTGCCGCATCATCCTCGTTGAATATGGCAGGCATGTCGCCGTCAAATGTAACAACGAGCGACGCCACCTCAAAGTTCTCGAGTATCGAAGGCATGACGCGTGTGATGCGTGGTGCCCTGTCACGCTCAAATCCGGGCATGTAGACAATAACGGCCTTGCGCTCGGCGGCATATTTCACAATGTCAAACAATCGTGTCCTCACCCTCGGATCGAGCGAATAATATCCGCCGAATATCACAATGTCGTCGGGGTCGATGCGCGGCCACACGACATCAAAACTTGAATCGGGATAACGGCCGTAACGCACTGTGTCAAGAGTGCCGTCATCATGCATGAAAAGCATGTTCAAGGGTGTAGTTCCTTCAGTGTAACGGTCGATTGACTTTACGCTTACACCATGTGATTCAAGAAATCCTGAAACGATGTCACCTACACGGTCACGAGCCACTTCGCTTACATAGTCGACCGTAACGCCGTCGGAGCCCATACAGGCCGATGCGTTCAACAGCTCTCCTCCCGGATAGGACTTCACCGGAACTTCCCCTCGAAAAAGCACCTCAAGACAGGATTCGCCTATGGATATTATTTTTCTCATATAATTAACAAGCTCTTAATTTTCCGAACCTCTGGATTTGCGTCCAAGATAACCTCCATGATGGCGCAAGGCATAGTCCTCACGCGTAAACCCGGTTATACGCATTACATTCACCACGAGCACATCGCCTATCACAGTCATCATGGTAGTGGAAGTAGTAGGCGTAAGGCCAAGCGGACACACCTCGGGCGAGGCTCCGGTGGCCAGTGTGACATCGGCCATCGCCGACAATTCGCTGTCGGGATTACCGGTAATGACAATCAACGGCACCTGCGGATAAAGGTTATGGGTAAGATGAACGAGGTCTATGATTTCACATGTCTTGCCCGAATTGGATATCAGCAGCATCACATCATTGGGCTGAAGCACGCCCAAGTCGCCGTGCTGGGCCTCGGAAGGATGCAGATTTACTGCCGGAATGCCTGTGGATGAGAAGGTCGTGGCTATATTCATGGCTATCTGCCCGGCCTTGCCCATTCCCGAAGTGACGAGCTTGCCTCCGCGACGGTAAACGTGTTCTACGATAAGTTCAACCGCACGGTCATAGGCATCGCTGACCGGAATATTGGCGATGGCGCGACTCTCACTTTCGAGAATTTTGCGCATTGATTGCTGAATGTCGCTCATAGACATATAGATTTTTATTATTACAAAGGTAATAAATTCCCGATAAATCCCCAATAAATTCAATAGGAGCCTCCAAATAACCGAAGAGCGGCCTCGCGCATGATAGCGGAGCCGCTCTTCTATGATGAGGATTTAACAAGTAATTCGTTACTTCTTGTACTCTACCGCTGCTATTTCAACGCCCAAGCACTGCTTGTAGTTTTCAAGATAGGCGTTGAATCCTTCAACTTCTTCCTTGGTGGGAGTGATGCTTGTGCCGGCATCGCCTGCAAACACATCATGGTCAAGGAAGTCGGCAAGGTTGCGCGAGCCGGTGTTGTTGACAAGATAGGAGCCGAGAAGCGCCATACCCCATGCACCGCCTTCGCCGGCAGTTTCCATAACCGAGATGGGTGAATTGAGAGCTGCGGCAAGAATGCGCTGTCCCACGCCCTTGGTCTTGAACAGTCCGCCATGACCGGTGATGCGGTCAACCTTGATTTTCTCCTCGTTGAAGAGGATGTCATTGCCTATCTTGAGCACGCTTACAGCACCGTGGAGATGAGCGCGCATGAAGTTGGCAAGGTTGAACTTGTCATTGACCGAGCGTACAAAGAGGGGACGACCCTCGGCAAGACCAGTTACAGGCTCGCCCGAGAAGTAGTTGTAGGACACAAGACCTCCGCAATCGGCATCGCCCTTGAGAGCGTTATTGTAGAGGCGCCCGTAGATTTCATTCATGTCGACGGGGACTCCCATCAGTTCGGTGTACTCCTTGAACAGTCCCACCCAGGCATTAAGGTCGGAAGTACAGTTGTTGCAATGCACCATTGCCACGAGGCTTCCGTCGGGGGTAGTCACCATGTCGATCATCTCGTAAGGCTTGCTGAGATCCTTCTCGAGAACAATCATTGAGAATGACGACGTTCCGGCCGATACATTACCTGTGCGCTGCTTTACAGCGTTGGTGGCAACCATTCCGGTACCGGCGTCACCTTCGGGAGGACACACGGGAACACCGGCATTCAGGTGACCCGAGATGTCAAGACGCTTGGCACCTTCCTCGGTAAGCGTTCCGGCATTCTCTCCGGCAAGGAGCACCTTGGGAAGAATGTCGATGAGCTTCCAGTCGTAGCCCTTGGGAGCAACGAGGTTGTCAAACTTCTCAACCATTGCGGCTGAATAGTTCTTGGTTTCGGGATCGATAGGCAGCATACCCGATGCGTCGCCGATACCGAGCACCTTCTCACCGGTGAGCTGCCAGTGGATGTAACCGGCAAGTGTGGTGAGGAATTTGATGTCCTTTACATGCTCCTCGCCGTTAAGGATGGCCTGATAGAGGTGTGAGATGCTCCAGCGCAAGGGGATGTTGTAGACAAATAGTTCCGAGAGTTCAGCCGCAGCTTGGGCGGTGTTGGTGTTGCGCCATGTGCGGAAAGGCACGAGAATCTCCTGATTCTCGTCAAATGCCATGTAACCGTGCATCATAGCGCTGACTCCTATCGCAGCCAATGTTTCGATTTCAGTGTCATACTGCTCCTTGACATTTTCGCGAAGGTCACGGTAGCAATCCTGAACGCCAAACCATATAGCCTCGATGCTGTAGGTCCAAAGACCGTCGACAAGCTGGTTTTCCCACTCGTGACTGCCCTGCGCTATGGGACGATTGTTTTCGTCGATAAGGACTGCCTTGATGCGGGTAGAGCCAAACTCTATACCAAGGATGGCCTTACCCGCTTCTATGGTTGCTTTTGCTTCTGCTTTCATTGCGGTCGTTTTTTATACGAGAGCTTTGTTAAGCATGTAGTAGATTTCGTTGAGCTGGAGCTCCTTCTTGAATCCCTGCATGGTGGTGTCCTTGTCTATGCGAACCATCTCAATACCGGCCATCTCGGCATAGTCTTCCCAGTATTCGGGAGTTATGTCGTAAGAGAAGCAAGAGTGGTGAGTACCGCCGGCAAGAATCCATGCGCCTGCGCCAACCTCGAAGTTGGGCATCGGAATCCAGAGAGCCGAAGCTACGGGGAGCTTGGGAAGCGGCTTTGACTTGATGCACTCTACATCGTTCACGATGAGGCGGAAGCGGTTGCCCATGTCAACGACAGTGGCAGTGATGCCGGCGCCGAGCTTTGAAGTGAACACGAGGCGTGCGGTCTGAGCCTTGCGGATACCGATTCCGAGGAAGTGTACCTCAAGACGAGGACGCTCTTCAGCGATAAGCGGGCAAACCTCAAGCATGTGAGCCTGAAGAATCGAGCTCTCGGCACCGTTAAAGTTGAGGGTGTAATCCTCAAGGAACGAGCAACCGCCGTTAAGACCCTGGCTCATGTACCAGAGTGTGCGGTAAAGAGCAGCCGACTTCCAGTCGCCCTCAGCACCGAAACCGTAACCTTCGGCCATGAGGCGCTGCGATGCAAGACCGGGAATCTGATCGAAACCTACAAACTTGGGATCGTTGATGTCCTGAGTACCGAGGTCGTCGAAGTTGGTAGTGAAGCCCTTTGCACCCTTTGCAGTGAGGATTGAACGAAGAGCGAGCTCAGCCTTGGCAGCATTCCATACCGATATGTAGCCTTCGGTTCCGGGCTGCTCAAGCTCGGGAGCGTGAGTATAAGAGTTGAAATAAACCTTTACGAGTTCGTCAACCTGAGCGTCGGTCACCTTCTTGTAGTGTTCCATCAGCTCGCTTACGGGGCAGTAGTCAACGTGGTAGCCCATGCGGAGCTCAGCGTCAACCTTGTCACCGTCGGTTACGGCTACGTTGTTCATCTGGTCGCCGAATCGCAAGATGAGCATGTCCTGAGCATCGGCCCAAGCAGCTGCAACACGTGACCATACGGCAATCTTCTTCTGAGTTGCCTCGTCCTTCCAGTAACCTACAACAACCTTGCGGCGCAGACGCATGCGAGCGCAGATGTGACCGAATTCACGGTCGCCGTGAGCCGACTGGTTGAGGTTCATGAAGTCCATGTCCATGGTGTCCCAGGGAATTTCGGCGTTGTATTGAGTGTGGAGGTGGAGAAGGGGCTTGCGAAGCTGCTGCAATCCGTGAATCCACATCTTGGCAGGTGAGAAGGTGTGCATCCAAGTGATGATGCCGACACACTTTTCATCGTTGTTGGCTGCCTTCATTACAGCCTCAACTTCCTTCGATGAGTTGGCAGTGCCTTTATACACCACCTTTATAGGGAGGTTGCCCGAGTTGTTCAGGCCGTCAACCATTTCTTTGGAATGAGCGTCAACTGCTACTACTGCATCTCCGCCATAGAGTAACTGTGCACCGGTTACCCACCATACTTCTAAGTTTTCAAAAGCTTTCATTGTAATTTAGTTTAGGTATTTGTATTTTGTTGGTTTTATTGTTTGGGTTAATTATCAAGCCTTCTTCTGACCGTAATAGGCATTGGGACCGTGCTTGCGGTTGAAATGCTTCTCGATCAACAGAGGATTCATTGTCAAGTTGGGATTTACCGAATAGGCTATGCTCGCCATCTTGGCCACCTGCTCCATCACAACGGCGTTATGCACGGCGTCATGAGGATTCTTGCCCCAGGCAAAGGGACCGTGGTTCTTAACCAGGACACCGGGAGTGTGGACGGGATTCATGCCCTTGAAACGCTCGATTATCACGTTGCCTGTTTCAAGTTCATATTCGCCCTTTACTTCGGCCTCGGTCATGTCGGCAGTGCAGGGAATTGCCTGATGGAAATAATCGGCATGCGTTGTTCCGATGTTAGGGAGGTCGATGCCGGCCTGAGCCCATGCGGTAGCATAGGTTGAATGAGTGTGAACCACGCCTCCTATTTCAGGAAACGCCTTGTACAAGGCAAGGTGAGTAGGAGTATCGGACGAAGGACGAAGGTCGCCTTCAACGACATTACCGTCGAGGTCAACGACTACCATATCCGACACTTTCATGGTGTCATAGTCGACACCGCTGGGCTTAATCACCACGAGGCCGCTTTCACGGTCGATACCCGACACATTGCCCCAGGTGAATATTACTAATCCGTGTTTCACCAAGTCGAGGTTGGCCTGAAACACTTTTTGTTTCAAATCTTCAAGCATATTTTTCTATTAGATTTTAAATTTAGGGTCGCGGCGATAAGCCCTGTCATTGAACTTATAGAGCGACGCGCCACGACGCGAGCTTGTCTTGTCGATTTGGTCGGTCTTCTCTATGCAGCAATTTTCGGCTATGCGCTTGCGAAAGTTACGTTTGTCAATATTCTCGCCCAATATCGTTTCGTAAAGCGACTGGAGCTGAGTAAGCGTAAAGAGCTTGGGCAGCAGATTGAACCCGATGGGCTCATGCGTCAGTTTACGGCGTATGAGCTCACGGGCTTTTTCAATCATGCTCGGATGGTCAAAGCCCAGTTGAGGCATTTCGTGGATGCTGATCCACTGGGCATTGTGTTCCATCACGCGTATACGGTCGTATTCATCGAAATTTATCAATGCATAATATGCCACCGATATTACACGCTCGCCCGGATCGCGGTCGACAGCGCCAAAGGCACCCACCTGCTCCATGTAGACATCGTTGAGTCCGGTCAGCTCAAGGAGCACGCGCTTGGCGGCGTCATCGACACTCTCGCCTTCCTGCACAAAGCCACCCATAAGCGACCACTTACCCTTTTCAGGCTCAAAGTTACGCTTGGCGAGCAGAATGCTCAACTCGCCCTTGTTGAGCCCGAAAATTACACAGTCGACACCTACAAAGAATTGCGGATTGCTTTTATAGAAATCAGTCATGACAGATCAGCATGAAAATAGATGATTACCAGAAGTACCAGTAGAATGCCACTGTGATACCAAGGATGATGACAGTGTGGATTATATCCCAATGGTTCCAGCTTTCGCGGGTTACAGCACGCTGTTCCGCGGTAGATGTACCAAATACAAGACCTTTGATCTTTTCAGGTTCGGGAGCCTTGGTGAACAAGCTGACTACAAATACTACGAGCAAGCAGAATACAAGCATCCATCCGCAGAAGAACAACCAGTTAACATCATAGAAGAGGTACTGGAATATGTTGCTTGTATCACCGCCGGGGATTACATCGGCATTGCTGTAGTATATTTTTGCGCAAAGACGGGTTATACCTATCACAAGACCCGCAATAAGACCCCACATACCACCTTGGGCAGTTGCACGCTTCCAGCAGATACCCATAAGGAATACAGCTGCGATACCGGGAGCAAGGACTGACTGTACATCCTGGAGATATAGATACAGCACATCACCTACCGAACGCATAACCGGAATCCAAAGTATACCGAGAGCCACAATTACCACTGTTGCAGCCTGACCGATGCGAACGAGTTTCTTGGGGTCGGTATTCGGACGGAAACGCTGGTAGAAGTCGATAGTGAAGAGTGCTGCCGATGAGTTGAACAGCGAAGCAAGAGATGACATGAGAGCTGCAAGGATACCGCACACGATAAGACCCTTTACTCCGGCGGGAAGCAACTTGGCCACGAGAGTCGGGAAAGCGGCATCAGAATTGGGATTGCCGTTGGCAAGCATAGGCAAGAAGTCGCCCTGAGTCTGGTGCAACGCAAATGCGATCATACCGGGAATCAAGAACAAGAACACGGGAAGGAGCTTGAGATAAGCGCCGAAGATTGTACCGCGGCGTGACTCTTTTTCATTTTTTCCCGAGAGTACACGCTGAACGATGAACTGGTCGGTACACCAATACCAGAAACCGATAACAGCCGAACCGATCAAGGCTCCGAGCCAAGGATACTGGGGATCGCGGTTGTCGCGGATAAGATTGGACATTGTATCGCCGTATTGGTTAACCTCAACAGCCGAACAGATTTCCATCATCTTGTCCCAGCCTCCAAGTTCACGAAGACCAAGCACAAGAATTATCAGTGAACCGAGCAGCAATATGGGTGTTTGCAGCACCGATGTGTAGAGTACCGATTTCATACCTCCGAATATGGTGTAGAGAGCGGTGATGAGAACAAGGCCGATAGCGGCAATCCAGAAGAAATCTATGCCCCAAAGTGTATCGATACCGAACACCTGCTGGAATACAAGACCGCCGGCATAAACTGTAACGGCAACCTTGGTGAGAACGTAGCTGATAAGAGAAATCAGCGAAAGAATGGTACGTGACTGTGAGTTATAGCGGCGTTCAAGGAACTCAGGCATGGTGATTACCATGCTTCGTGAATAGAACGGTACAAAAACCCAACCGAGAATAAGGATCATCCAACCCTGAATCTCCCAGTGAGCCATAGCCATACCACTGGATGCACCCGAGCCCGCAAGTCCGATAAGATGCTCCGATCCGATGTTTGAAGCGAAGATAGATGCACCGATGGCAATCCAGGTTGCATCCTTACCTCCGAGGAAGTAGTCCTCCGCATTGTTTTGTTTCTGGCGCATCACCCATACTATGATGCCTATGAGGGCTATACAGAATAGTCCTACGACAAGCCAGTCTAATAATGCCATAAAGAGTTACGATTTAAGTTAAGAATATACTGTTTGATTTGTTTGATAGTCATTACTTTTCTACGCCAAACTTGAATACACAGTGGCTTGAGTAGGTCTGACCGGGTTCAAGCATAACCGAAGGCCATTCTGCCTTGTTGGGGCTGTCGGGATAGTGCTGAGTTTCGAGGCAGATGCCTGAACGCTGCTTGTAAACCTTGCCTTTCTTACCGATAACCTTTCCGTCAAGGAAGTTGCCTGAATAAACCTGGATTCCGGGCTCGTCGGTGAGTACTTCAAGTGTGATGCCGGTTGTAGGAGCAACGAGCTTTGCAGCTACCTGTGAGTCGTCGCCTGCAGTGTTGAGCACCCAGTTGTGGTCGTAACCGTTACCAAACTTAATCTGGTCGTAATCAGTATTTGCGATGTCCTGACCCACAGCCTTGGGAGTGGTGAAGTCCATAGGAGTTCCCTCTACGGGCACGATTTCGCCTGTGGTCATGTAAGTGCGGTCAACGGGAGTAAATGTGTCGGCGCATACATAGAGGATATTGTCAACAATTGAAGAATCGGGGTCGCCGTTGAGGTTGAAGTAAGAGTGATTGGTCATGTTGATCACAGTCTTCTTGTCGGTGGTAGCCTTGTAATCGATGTCGATTGCATTGTCGGCGGTAAGCGTGTAGGTAACGGTAGCTTCTACGTTTCCGGGGAAGTTGTTGTCGCCATCGGGTGAATGCATGGTGAGCACGATTGAGCTGTCGTTAACCGAAGTCACGTCATAAACCTGATACTGCCATCCTGTGGGACCGCCGTGCAGGCAATGACCGAAGTTGTTGCGGGGAAGCTGAACAGTGTCACCGTCGAGAACGATGCGTCCCTGGTTGATGCGGTTGGCGTAACGGCCGATTGCAGCACCGAAGTCGCTTGCATTGTTCTGGGGAAGATAATCGGCGATGCTGTCAAAGCCCAGCACCACGTCATGGAACTTGCCGTCACGGTCGGGAACCATGATCGACACTAAGCGTCCGCCGAAATTGGTAACGCAAACCTCCATGCCATTGTCATTGGTAAGAGTGTAAAGACCGGTTGTCTTTCCGTTGACATCAGTCACGAAGTCATCGGGATTCAAACCTGAAGCTGTTAGTTGTGAATCGGACTGCTTGTTACCACAAGCACTCATAGCCAGAGCTATGCTCACGCATAATGCGGAAGATTTCCAGTAATTCATGATAGCGTTTTTTGATTGTTAAAATGGTTGGTTTTATTTTGGGTGTAAAAATAACACTTATAATCGACATTGCTACTCCTTTTATTTATGTTTTACAACATAAAAGTGTACTTTTTACACTTATTTGCAGTTAATCGGCCTATTTTGGTTATTTTCAACGTGCAAGTTACTCCTTTTAATCCAAAAAAGCAACTTATAGGAGAATTTTGTTGCAAGTAATAAGTAACTTTGCATAAGAATAACCAATCATCACAAAAATCATGTCACGCCGAATAATAATGGTGACCGGAGGACAACGCTCGGGCAAAAGCGAATTTGCCGAGAAAACCGCACGTGACCTTTCGGACAATCCGGTCTATTTAGCCACTTCACAGATTCTCGATGACGAGATGCGCCACAGGGTTGAGATCCACCGTTCACGACGAGGCGATGAGTGGAAAACCGTCGAGGAGCCGCTGCATCTCGGAAGCATCGACATGACCAACCGAGTGGTGCTTGTGGACTGCGTCACGATGTGGGCCTCCAATATGCTTCACATTTGCGAAGGCGACGGCCAAGAAGCCTTGAAACGCATGAAGGAGGAATTTGACCGGTTTACCGCTCACGACGCAACCTACCTTATTGTAACAAATGAAATAGGACTTGGAGGCACGAGTGCCAACAAATTGCAACGCACATTCACTGATCTGCAAGGTTCAATCAACCGTTACATCGCATCATCGGCCGATGATGTTTACATGCTCATTTCCGGAATATCAATGAAAATAAAATAACACGCTATGACATTTGACATAAAGCGCCCCGACGCATCGTTAAAGGAGCCGCTACAGAATCGAATCGACAACCTCACCAAGCCCAAGGGCTCACTCGGCATGCTGGAAGAGCTGGCGTTGAGGATAGGACTGATACAAGGCACTTTGTCACCTGAATTGCGCAATCCCCACAACATCCTCTTTGCAGCCGACCACGGAATTATAGCCGACGGCGTGAGCGTGTCGCCCAAGGAGGTGACATGGCAACAGCTCGGACACTTTGCCAAAGGGGGCGCAGGCATAAACTTCCTGTGCAATCAACATGGATTCAAGCTCGTTCTTGTAGACGCAGGCGTTGACTACGACATACCTGCCGGACACGGCATCATCGACATGAAAGTGCGTCGGTCGACCCGCAACTTCCATTACGGGCCCGCAATGACCGCCGACGAGATGGAGCTGTGCCTGCAACGCGGCGCCGAAGTGGTGGGCGATGTTCACGCTTCAGGCTGCAATGTCGTCAGCTTCGGCGAGATGGGCAGCGGCAACACCTCTCCGTCGTCAATGTGGATGCATCTTTTCACCGGAATACCCCTCGCCGACTGCATCGGGGCCGGGGCGGGACTCGACAATGACGGCATACGCCACAAGTATGAAGTGCTCAAGGAGTCGCTCGACAACTATCGTGGCGACGGCAGCGTCACCGACATTATGGCATGGTTTGGCGGATATGAATTGGTAATGGCCGTGGGAGGAATGTTACGTGCCGCCGAACTCGGAATGCTCATAATCGTCGACGGCTTCATCATGACCAACTGCATCCTTGCGGCATCGAAGCTTTATCCCGAAGTACTCGACTATGCAGTGTTCGGACATCAGGGCGACGAGTCGGGACACAAACTCGTGCTACAGGCTCTCGGAGCGCACCCCATCCTACACCTAAGCCTGCGTCTTGGCGAGGGCAGCGGAGCGGTGTGCGCCTACCCTATCCTGCAATCGGCCGTAAAGATGATTAACGACATGGACACATTTGCCGATGTGGCCGTGACAAAATACTTCTGACATGAAACGCGTGCTCGCTGCATTCATGTTCTTCACCCGGCTTCCGTTGTGGAGGATGGTCGAAGTGCCGTCACACTATTTCAAGCGTGTCGTGGAGCTGTGGCCTCTCACCGGCTGGCTGACGGGAGGCGTAATGGCGTTGACGATGTGGCTGTCGGCTCAGATTCTGCCTGCGACTGTCGCAGCATTGATGGCGATTGCAGCGCGACTCATCCTGACGGGCGCACTTCATGATGACGGACTGGCCGACTTCTGCGACGGATTTGGCGGCGGCACATCACGCGAGCGGATACTCGCAATAATGAAGGACTCGCACATAGGCACCTACGGAGTCATATCACTCATTATATATTATACGCTTTTCGTGACGCTCATCTCGTCACTGCCGTTACATCTCGCGTGCATGACGCTTATCGCCGGCGATGTGTGGAGCAAATTCTGCGCGTCGCAGGTCATCAACCTCCTGCCATACGCACGAAAAGAGGAGGAATCAAAGGCCCGCACGATATACAACCGCATGTCACCGTTGGCATGGGTCATATCTCTGCTCATAGCCCTGCCGTCACTTCTATTGCTTCCCTATACATATATAATAAGCGCGGTGGCACCCATCATAGCCACCCTGTTGATGGTTCTCATGATGCGACACCGCATCCAAGGCTACACCGGCGACTGCTGCGGGGCCTTGTTCCTCATAAGTGAAATGTCGTTCTATATAAGCGTGACAATAATATTCGGAATCCTGCGATGAAGCTGATAATGGTACGACACACATCGGTCGATGTAACGCCAGGCACCTGCTACGGGCAAAGCGATGTAGGACTCCGCGAGTCATTTCCCGTCGAGGCGGCAGCCGTTGCGTCACGCATAGCCCGATACGCTCCCGACCGCGTCTACACAAGTCCGCTGTCACGCTGCGTCAGACTCGCCGAGCATTGCGGCTACAGCAGCGCGTTACGTGACGCACGATTGATGGAGATTAATTTCGGAGAATGGGAGATGAAGCGGTTTGACGAGATAACCGATCCGAGAATCAATGAATGGTATGACGACTTTTTCAATGTGAGGGCAACGGGTGGCGAGTCATTTGCCGACCAACAGGCAAGAGTGGCCGACTTTCTCGACGACCTGCGTGACAGCGGATGTCGATGCGTTATCGTATTCGCCCACGGAGGCACAATACTTCAAGTCATGATGCTGCAAGGTCACGCTACCAAAGAAAACGCATTTGACATGCAACCGCCCTACGGAGGCGTTATAGAGATGGACATCTGACACAGCAACCGCGTGTCAGCACAGCCGCATCACCTCATTGACTACCTCGGCTATCGTCGTCACCTTGCATCCATTAACCGAATAATCGTCGTCGCCTACTTCGACAACGACATCATCGCGGCTTTCGTCACACCCTATCCCGTTGCGCAACAAAGCTTTCCTCACCATGTTGTAACGCGCACCGCGCCCTGTCACCTTAACCGAAGCGTCGGGACGGTAGTCGATGTGGAAAACTCCTGCGTCCATGTCAAAACTAATGCCGTCACGTTCAAAGTACCGTGACATTGAGCCGTTAAGCGACAAGTCTTCGGGAGAGCCGGTAACGATGCCGAGCTTCTTGTCCATAAGCCATATACAGTCGGCTATCTGCAGGGCAAGTTCAAGGTCATGGGTTGACAGGAAAATAGTTTTGCCGCCCGACCTCGACAACGAGTGCAGCAACCTCATAATCTCAACCTTGCTCGGATAGTCAAGAAATGCCGTAGGCTCGTCAAGGAATATCACGGGAGTCTGCTGCGCAAGAGCCTTGGCTATCATCGCCTTCTGCCGCTCGCCGTCGCTTAGCGACTGCACGGCGCGATCACGCAACTCCGCAATGCCTACAAGCGTCATAGCCTCATCGACAACCTCACGGTCATTATCACCGAGCGTACCCCAGAAACCGGTATAAGGGCTGCGGCCAAGACCCACAAGCTGAGCCACCGTCATATTGTTGGCCCCAATCTTGTCGGTAAGCACTACGCCTATCACCTTGGCCAGTTCGGTTTCGGAATAGTCATCAAGCGAGCGTCCCTCAATGGATATGTCGCCACGCAACGGCGGCTGGAAGGCCGACAGCGTGCGCAACAGCGTAGACTTTCCGGCACCGTTGGGACCGAGCAGACAAGTCAGCTCGCCTGAGTGCAACTCCGCACTGAAAGGGCCCGACACAACCGTGTCACGACCTTGACCACGATAGCCCGTGACCAGTTGCGACACCACTACAGCGACATCCGGTTTCATATCGTCCACTATCCTTTATTGAGCCGAAGGGCGGGAAAGTATATCGAAATTATCGACATATATTTCCGTTACCGAGCGTTTTATGGTATTGCGGTCCTCCCACACACGAGTGCGCAACCGCCCCTCGATATAAAGCTTGGTACCCTTGCGTATGTATTTCTCAGCGGTTTCGGCGGCACGGTCCCACATGACGATGCGGTGCCACTCGGTGCGTTCGGGAATCTGCACTCCGGCGGCGTTAGTATATGCCCGCTCGGTAGTCGCAAGCGTAAACGAAGCCACGGGACGAGTTTCGATATATCGTATCTCTGGGTCCTGCCCTACGTTACCTATCAATATGACCTTATTGACCGACATACAGTTATCCGTTGGATGATGCCTTCAGGCCCTCGATTACCGCCGTAGTGAAGCCGTGGGCCTCCATGGCGTTAAGTCCCTTGATGGTTATGCCTCCGGGGGTCGTGACCTTGTCGATTTCCACCTCCGGATTGTTGCCGGTAGCCTCAAGCAGCTCCACGGCACCGCGCAATGTGGCAAGGACATACTCCTTGGCCTTATGGGGATATATGCCAAGTTCGACACCTCCCTCGGTAGCCGCTCTTACGTAACGCATTGCATAAGCGATGCCGCATGAACACAGCGCAGTAGCGGCACCCATGAGTCGCTCCTCAATCACAGCAGCCGTACCAAGCGCATCGAATATCGACTTAACCATGTCGACTTGCTGCGGCGTAGCATTGTCGCTGCACAGGAATGTCATACTGCTTCCCACGAGCATGGCCGTGTTGGGAATAGCCCTGAACAGGGTGCGTGACGAAGAGTAGCGGTGCAACATGGCATCTATATCGCTCAGCGACACGCCGGCAGCCAACGACACGATAATCTGCTCGCGAAACGCCACCCGCGGGGCTATTTCATCAAGCACCTTGCCTATGAGCCAAGGCTTTACGGCAAGTATTATTACATCGACGCCCTGCACTACAGTGCTGTTGTCGGTCGACACCTGCAGGCCTGGGCAGTCGGCTGAAAGCGCGTCAAGCGTTACATTGCGAGGCGAGCTCACGGCAATGTCGGAGGCGGGCATAAAGCCGCTTCTTACGAGGCCGCGCGCAATGGAGCCTCCCATGTTTCCGCCACCTATTATTCCTATCTTCATAGCTTACCGTTGGCTGTGAGGGCACGCTTGAAGCGCACGATAAATTCATCGGCCTCGGCTTTGGTAAGGCACAAGGGAGGAAGCAGACGGATTATATTGGTAGAGGCCGCACCTGTAAACACGTGCTCTACCTCGATGAGATGCTTGCGCAGATCCTTTACGGGATAGTCCATCTCAATTCCTATCATAAGGCCTCGTCCGCGCACTTCCTTTATTCCGGGAATCTCCTTAAGACAATCAAGCAGATATTGACCTACCTTAGCCGAGTTATCAACCAGATTTTCATTCTCAAACACCTCAAGGACAGCTATTGCCGTGGCGCATGCGAGATGATTTCCGCCGAAGGTAGTGCCAAGTTGTCCGTAAGCGGGCACAAACTCAGGGCTGATAATAACTCCACCCATGGGGAAACCGTTGGCTATGCCCTTGGCTACAGTGATTATGTCGGGGCGTATTCCCGAATACTGATGGGCAAAGAAACGACCCGTGCGACCGTAACCCGACTGAATCTCATCGAGAATAAGCACAGCTCCGTAACGGTCACACTCCTCGCGAAGCACGCGCAGGAAGTCATCGTCGGGGATGCGGATTCCGCCCACACCCTGAATACCCTCAATTATCACGGCACAGACATCGCCCTTGGCGAGTTCGCGACACACTGCGTCAATGTCATTCAACGGAAGGAATGTCACATGACCGTTGTCGTTGATCGGTGCCACGATCTTGGGATTGTCGGTAACCTCAACAGCTGCCGAAGTGCGGCCGTGGAACGACTTGCCAAATGCTATGACACGCGACTTTCCGGTGTGGAACGAAGCGAGTTTAAGAGCATTCTCGTTGGCCTCGGCACCCGAGTTGACAAGAAACAGCTGGTAGTCCTCGTAGCCCGACACCTTGCCAAGCTTCTCGGCCAGGCGAGCCTGCAGCGGATTTATAACCGAATTGGAGTAGAACATCAGCTTTGAAGCCTGCTCGTCGATAGCCTTAACCACGACAGGATGACAGTGACCCACCGATATAACGGCATGTCCGCCGTAAAGGTCAAGGTATTCACAGTCGTTATTGTCGTAGACATGACATCCGCGTCCTGCCACTATCTCTATATCGAATAAGGGATATACATCAAAAAGTTTCATTTTTTCATTCAGTGTTATTGGTGAATCAGAATGCCGACGGCTTCAACTGAAGGCCCACACGCTCATGGAGTCCAAACAACAGGTTCATGTTGTGTACGGCCTGACCCGAAGCACCCTTGACAAGATTGTCGATCACCGATGTGATGAGCAACTTGCCGTCGACCTTCTCAAGATGCAGGATGCACTTGTTGGTGTTGACAACATCCTTCAGGTCGGGAGCCTTGTCGGTTATGAAAGTAAAGTTGTGGTCGGAATAGTAATCCTCATAGAGTGCGCGCACCTGCTCGATGTCAATCGGGCAGTCGAGATACACGATTGCCATTATGCCTCGTGCAAAGCAGCCACGCACCGGAATAAAATTAATCTCGGACTTGAAGCTCGACTGCAACTGGCTCAGCGACTGGCGTATCTCGGCAAGATGCTGATGCTTGAACGGCTTGTAGATCGACACATTGTTGTTGCGCCATGAGAAGTGACTTGTGGCCGAAGGCTTCACGCCGGCTCCGGTGCTTCCGGTTATAGCGGTGATGTGTATGTCGCTGTTCAGCAACAGATTCTTGGCAAGCGGCAGCAAAGCGAGCTGAATAGCCGTGGCAAAACAACCGGGATTGGCCACGTGACGGGCTCCGCGCACAATGCGCTTGCGGTTGAGTTCGGGCAATCCGTAGACAAAGTCATGGGTGCCGTCCTCTATACGGTAATCGGTCGACAGGTCCACCACCTTAAGCGACTCGGGCAGCTCATGCGCATCCATGAACTTACGGGTTTCGCCATGGGGAGTACAACAGAATAGCACATCTATTTTATCGAGCGGAGTATCGGAGATGAACCTTAGGTCCATCTCTCCGATAAGTCCCTGATGTACATCGGTCACAAGATTTCCGGCGTTACTCGAACTGTTGACCCACTCTATCTCCACATCGGGATGATTTACAAGCAGTCGAAGCAGCTCACCGGCGGTATATCCTGCGCCTCCTATGATTCCGGCCTTTATCATACTTCACGAGTTTTATTGTTACGCTCCTGAATCGAGTAATATATCTTCATCTGGTTGCCGAGGATGCGGGTGAATCCCTTTACATCATCGGCCGTCCAGCCCTTGCTTATTTCGCCGTATTCGCCAAACGAGGTCTTCATCAAGTCGAAGTCGCTCTCAACACCCACAAGGATGAAACGATAGGGCTTCAAGTCGATGATGACGCGTCCGGTAACATTGCGCTGCGACGACTCAAGGAACTTTTCGATGTCACGCATCACGGGTTCAAGATACTGAGCCTCATGCAGGAACATGCCGTACCATGTGCCGAGCTGATCCTTCCAGTACTGCTGCCACTTGGTGAGAGTGTGCTTCTCAAGCATCTTGTGAGCGCCAAGGATGACCATAGGAGCACCGGCCTCAAATCCAACGCGGCCCTTTATGCCGATGATAGTATCGCCGATGTGCATGTCACGGCCGAGAGCATAGGGTGCGACAATCTCCTCAATGTGCTGAATTGCCTTTACCTTATCGGTAAACGGCACTCCGTTCACGGCAGCGATTTCACCCTTGTCGAAGTCGATAGTGAGTCGGCTGTCGGCGGTTGCCGTCATCTGCGTGGGATAGGCCTCCTCGGGAAGTGTTTCGTTGCTGTGAAGGGTTTCCTTTCCACCTACCGATGTTCCCCACAGTCCCTTGTTGATGGAGTATTCAAGCTTCTTGAAGTCGGCTACATAGCCATGCTTCTTAAGATACTCTATCTCATACTCGCGGGTGAGGTTCATGTCACGCGTGGGAGTGATGATTTCGATTTCGGGAGCGAGAATCTGGAAAGTGAGGTCAAAGCGCACCTGGTCGTTACCTGCGCTTGTGCTTCCGTGGGCCACATAGTGAGCGCCTATCTTCTTTGCATACTCGATGATGGCGATAGCCTGGAATATACGTTCCGAGCTAACCGATATGGGATAGGTACCGTTACGAAGAACGTTACCGAATATCATGTACTTTATGCTCTTTTCGTAGTACTCCTGAGTGATGTCGAGTGTGGCATGGGCCTTGGCTCCGAGAGCAAGCGCACGCTCCTCTATCGACTTGAGTTCCTCGGGCGAGAAGCCGCCGGTGTTGGCAATGGCGGTGTACACTTCGTATCCGCAATCCTCGCTAAGATACTTAACTGCAAATGATGTGTCAAGGCCGCCGCTGAAGGCGAGTACTACTTTCTTATTATTTTCCATAATTGTAAATTTCAGATGTTTAATTAATAACTATTCAAAACTATGATTTACGGGTCACTCGCCCTCGACATTGTCGTTACGATGATACTGTGTTTCCTTCGGGTCATACAGCAGTCCGGTACACAAGCACTTGTGCCCTCCGTTACGCTGCAATATGTCGAAATTGACACAACTCTCGCATCCGCGCCAGAAAGCCGGATCGGTGGTGAGCTGGTCAAATGTAACAGGTCGATAGCCCAATTCAAAATTCATTTTCATAACTGCGGCTCCCGTAGTGAGAGAAAATATCTTGGCATCGGGGAACATCTCTCGCGAGAGCCTGAAGATTCGTCGCTTGATGCGTGTAGCTAAACCTATTCCGCGGTATTTATCGGCAACAATCAATCCGGAATTAGCAACAAACTCCTTGTTGCTCCAGCACTCAATGTAGCTGAATCCCGCAAACTCGCCTTCGCACAAAGCAACCACAGCCTTGCGTTCAAGCATCTTTTGCTTCACGTATTCGGGAGAGCGTTTCGCGATACCGGTGCCGCGCACCTTGGCAGCGCGATTGATAGTGTCAAGAATCTCGTCGACATACTTGATGTGCTCCTCCGAAGCAACGACTACTTCAATCTTAGATGGGTCTACCATTTCTTGCTTTAAGTATTGCTATATTTATTAATTAATAATTAGGATAATCACATAAACTGATCGCGTGCCGCATCAATCACATCATCGGGAAGGAATCCTCGGAAATATTCAAAAATCTCACCCCTGTCAGTGCCCTCGGCAACTATCGCTATGACGGTGTCGGCCGCACCCGGTATCGTACCGAGAATAAACGGCGCGGCAAGCTGATCAATGTCATAAGCGAGGCCGCTGGCATAGCCTGTGCGCGTCTTCAGCACCACAATATTGCCGGAAATCGCCATGGACACTACAGCCTGATGCGTTCCCGACTGAACCGTAGATGGAATATTTTCGGTAATATCGTCTACATTGGCATGCCCCGATGCCGACGGAACCACATAACGATAACCGCCAAGATCGGTTGCGACCTTTATTGTGCGCAATGACTTCAAATCGCGTGACAACGTGGCCTGCGTGACCATGAAGCCGCGAAGAGCCAGCATCTGCAGCAATTCATCCTGACTGCCTATGCTGTTGCTTGAAAGCAACTCAAGTATAGCCTGTAAACGATTTTTCCTCTTATTCATCATCCACTACAGTAAAATGATTTATACCAAGTGTGCAAATTTACCAACAAAAATACATATAATCGCTATATTTTGCAGCTAAACTGCAATTAAATGCCAACATTTTATGACAAAAGACCTCGAAAAGCCTTTTTGAAGCTTTTCGAGGCAAAAATCGACAATATTTAATTAACAAAAGTTAGAGTCCGAAGGTGAGTGTGGTGAAGTATCGCAGTTCACCTCCCAATGAATATTGTGAACGATAATCGATAGTCACGTAACCTCGATTGGGAGCAAACCATGTGGCCGACAGTACTCCGCCGGTCCTGACAATGTTGATAGGCGGCCCGTAGGTGCGGTTAAACCTTGTGTACAATGAATTGTAACGTATGGGATCGGGGTAGCTTGTCGAATAGAGGAACTCCGAGCGGGCAAGTCCTCCTGCTCCGTAATAGAGAGTGGCATCGGGCCAGTAATATGACATCTCATTCACATCGCGGAGATACACGGCATCGTTACCGTAACCGTCGATTGTGTAACCGCGATTGATCAGATAGTCGAGCGACATATTGATTGCCGTTCCAAAAGTAATGCCGAGGATTGAGGCGATTACGGGAGCAGCGGGACGCGGACGCCATGACGGAGGAGGAACGGGTCGCGACCACGGGCGCATAGGCGGACGATGTGGGCGATGGGGCGGTACAATCACCGTAGGACGGTGAGGACGATTGGGGCGATAATCGCCACCGGGACGATGGGGACGGCCGGGGTTATATCCTCCATGACCGGGACGGCCGGGGTTGTGACCGTTGTTACCGGGACGGTGACCATTGTTATTGTTGCCTGGACGACCGGGGTTGTTGTTACCCGGGCGATGTCCGTTGTTACCGCCGTTATTGCCGGGGCGGTGACCGTTATTGTTGTTGCCCGGACGGCCAGGGTTGTTGTTACCCGGACGATGTCCGTTGCTACCGCCGTTGTTGCCGGGGCGGTGACCGTTATTGTTGTTACCGGGACGACCGGAACTGTTACTCGGACGACCGGAATTATTCGGTCGCGAGTTCTGTGTGCTGTGTGATCTTTCATTACGATTGCCTGTTGTCCTCGATTGAGCTTCAACCGGGGGCACCATCATAGCGATACTAACCAAAGCAATGACAAAAATGCGAATTAATCTTTTCATGACTTATAATCTTTTACTGGATTAGATACAAATATGCCATAAACGTTTAAATCGAGCGAGAAAATATGGCTATTTTTATTTAAAAGAAGAACTTTTGACCAAATTTATCGCCAATTAAAGCGAATTATAAGACATACTGAATGTATCGCCTTGACGAAGGTCGCCTGTAGTCAATCCGCGTTTCAGCCATCGCATGCGTTGATCGGAACGACCGTGATTGAAGGCATCGGGTACTACATAGCCCTGCGCCTGTTTCTGCAAATAATCGTCACCAATTTTCGAGGCGGCGTTTATAGCCTCCTCAAGGTCACCCTCTTCAAGCGACTGGAAAAGGCGATTGTCATGATAGCCCCACACTCCGGCAAGGAAATCGGCCTGCAGCTCAATGCGCACGCTCACTTTGTTAGCGTCGGACTGGCTCATCTGCGACATCTGGGAGTGAGCATCGTCGAGCACTCCGAGCAGGTGCTGCACATGGTGTCCCACTTCGTGGGCAATCACATAGGCATAGGCAAAGTCGCCTCCCGCACCCATTGACTGTCGCATCTGCTCAAAGAACGAAAGGTCGATGTAAAGTTTCTCGTCGGCCGAGCAATAGAACGGGCCCGTAGATGCCGATGCATTACCGCATCCGCTCTGCACGGCTCCCGTGAAGAGAACAAGAGTAGGCGGACGATAGGTCTTTCCCATCTTGCGGAACTCCTCGGTCCACACATCCTCGGTAGCGGCAAGAATCTGCCGCGAGAATGTAGCCATCTCCTCCTCTTGGGCCGAAGGCGTGTAGGATGCAGTCGCCTCCTGGCCGCCCATCATGCCGGAACTTCCGGTGAGCACTTCGAGCGGATTACCGCCCATGATCCATGTAAGTATTCCTACTATCACAATGGCTCCGATGCTCATGCCACCGGCTTTCATCGGAATACCTCCGATCCTGCGTTGTCCGCGCCTGTCGTCAACGTTGTTGCTTTCGCGTCGTCCGTTAAGTCGCATATTGCAATTGTTTTTCTGAATATAACAAACAAAGTGGGCACAGATGTTTTTACAAATCGTCTGTACCCACTTATTTTTGATACCTTTTAATTGTAGCGATAATTATTTGTCATGGTCGTTGCCTATCTTCTCAAGTACGGCGGCATCAAGTACGGCCACAGTAGCGAGGTTGACAATGTCACGCACCGGCGAATCGACATTGATGAAGTGGATAGGCTTGTTAAGACCCATCTGGATGGGGCCGATAGCCTCGGCAAGACCCATCTCAAGCATCATCTTATAGGCGGTGTTGGCCGCGCTGAGATTGGGGAATATGAGCGTGTTGACATCCTTTCCGTTCAAGCGGCTGAAGGGGAAGTTGTTGTCACGCACCTTCTTGTTGATGGCATAGTGCACCTGCATTTCTCCGTCGATGGGCAACTCAGGATAGAGTTTGTGCATCTTTTCGACAACGTTATGCACAAGTCGCGGCTCGGCCTCCTTGTTGGAACCGAAATTGGAGTAGGACACCATGGCCATTACAGGCTCGTGAGCGAAGTACTCAACCGAATTGCGTGCAAGACGGGTGATGTCGAGCAACGTTTCTTCGTCCATCTCGTGATTTATCATCGTGTCGGCAAGGAAGAACACACCACGCTTGGTGTTGAGGATGTGCATTGTGGCAAAATGGTTGTAAGTTGGGCGTATGCCTACCACCTCACGCGCTATTTCGGCGGGAGTGTGACTTCCCGAATAGGTTCCTGCGATAAATGCATCGGCTTCGCCCGTTTCAACCATCATCATACCGAAGTAGTTGCGGTCAAACATCATCTCAAGGGCCTCGGGATAGGTCATTCCGTCACGCTGACGCTTTTCGGCGAGATTCATAGCGTAACGGGCGCGGCGGTCGGCTTCACGGTCGTGACGCAGATTCACGATCTCAAGTCCGGTGATGTCGACACCGAGTCGGGCGGCACGCTTTTGAATCATCTCCTCGTTACCAAGCAGGATAGGTATGCAGATACCGTCCTGGTAAGCGTTTACGGCAGCGCGAAGCATGTTGTCGGTATTGGCCTCGGCAAATACGACACGCTTGGGATTGCGCTGAGCCTCCTCGGTGAAACGACGCATGAGCTTGTTGTCGTAGCCCATGAGCTGACGGAGCTTGTCGTTATAGGCATCCCAGTCGGTGATGGGACGACGGGCCACGCCCGACTCCATGGCTCCGCGTGCAACTGCGGGAGCAACCGTTGTGATGAGTCGGGGGTCAAGAGGCTTGGGAAGTATATATTCGCGTCCGAAACGCAGATTTGACATCTCGTATGCGGCATTTACCACCGAAGGCACGGGCTCCTTGGCGAGAGCGGCAATGGCCTTTACGGCAGCAAGCTTCATCGTTTCGTTGATTACGGTAGCACCCGAATCGAGAGCGCCGCGGAATATGTAGGGGAATCCGAGCACATTGTTTATCTGGTTGGGATAGTCGGAACGGCCCGTAGCGAATATCAGGTCGGGACGCGACTCCATTGCCACATCATAGGCAATCTCGGGATCGGGATTGGCGAGGGCAAACACAATGGGCCTGTCGTTCATCGACTTGAGCATCTCGGGTGTCACCACATCCTTTACCGAAAGGCCGAGGAACACATCGGCACCCTTCATTGCATCCTCAAGAGTGTCGATGTCACGGTCGGTGGCAAATTCGAGCTTCTGGGCGTTCAATCCGGTGCGCTTGCGGTTGATTACTCCCTTGGAGTCGCACATCACGACATTTTCGGGACGCACGCCGAGTGCGATATAGAGGCGCGTACAGCTCACTGCGGCGGCACCGGCTCCGTTTACGACAAGCTTGATGTCGCTTATGTTCTTTTTCTGTATCTCAAGGGCATTGATCAATCCGGCAGCCGAAATGATTGCCGTACCGTGCTGGTCGTCGTGCATCACGGGGATGTCACACTCCTCACGGAGGCGACGCTCTATCTCAAAACATTCGGGAGCCTTTATATCCTCAAGGTTAATACCGCCGAATGTGGGCGACAGGGCCTTGACAATCTGTATGAATTTTTCGGGATCCTTCTCATTTACCTCAATGTCAAAACAGTCAAGTCCGGCAAAAATCTTAAACAGCAACGCCTTACCTTCCATTACGGGCTTTCCGGCAAGAGCGCCTATGTCGCCAAGACCGAGTACGGCTGTTCCATTGGAAATCACCGCCACAAGATTGCCCTTGCTCGTGTACTCATAGGCATCCTGGGGATTTTGTTCAATTTCAAGGCAGGGATAAGCCACGCCCGGCGAATAAGCCAATGCGAGATCCTGCTGTGATGAATAAGGCACCGTGGGCACTACTTCGATTTTGCCCGGCTTGCCCTCGCGGTGATACTCGAGGGCCATTTCTTTGGTTACTTTTGACATATTATTTTATTCTTGACAACAAATAAACGTTATATACCTTACATATTGTTTAACCTTTGCTGCTAATTCAGCAAATTATTTTGCAAAAGTACTAAATAAAATTATTTATCTTAACAAAATGCCCGATAAAATATGCCGATTGTTAACAAAAGGCACGAGAGCCGCAACGATTTCCAATATTCGCTGCGGCTCCCGCCTGTTATTTATTATATGAGTACCCGACATTCCGGACACATCACATTATTTCTTTTTAAGAGCTTCTGGCATTCCCCAACGTGCAGTCACGGCATCAAGCTCGGCCTTGGTGATGGGAATCACCGTACCGTGACGCGGGTGGAAGTCCATAGTCACGGGGCGCTCAACCTTCTTGAAGTTGGTGAGGTCGGTTGTTTCAGTAAAGTCATAACGGCCGTTGGTGTAGACATCATACATCAATATATATTTGTCCTCGCCTATAAGTTTGAATGTTCCGGCACCCTCGACAGCATCGGTTGTCTGCTGCTTATAGTCGGGCTGCTCGGTCCACTTTCCCGAAGTGAGATTGTCGGTTGTGGCTACCTTGATGCCGTTGCCGTGACCTTCGGTCTTGTAGAAAAGGTGGTACACACCGTCCTTGTAGACAATGTCACCGTCGATACACGACTTCTTGTCGGCAGGGAGGAAGAAAGGTTTCGGCTCGCCCTCGAAGTCGGTGAAATCATCGTTGGCATAGGCGTAGTATATGACATCGGGGCCGTCGCCATACTTCATTGACCAGTAAACGAGATACTTTCCGGCCTTGTCGTCATAAATAGTCTGAGGCGCCCACACTCGCTTAAGCTTTTCCTGATTGTCGTAACGCTTCTGCATATTCACTACCGAGCTCTTCCAATTGATGAGGTCGTTGCTCTTCAGCAGCACCATGGCGCGGTTGGAGTCCCAGCCGTTGCCCGAAACCATGTCGGTAAGAACCATATAGAATGTTTTTCCGTCGGCGCCGCGCAGAATGTGGGGGTCGCGCACGCCGCCTGTCGAGCTGATGACCTTTGAGTCGAGCACAGGCTTGTTGTCGTTGAGGGCATAGTAGTTATAGCCGTCGAGGCTTATGCCATAGCACACGGCCTCCTGCTTTATGTGATTGCCCGTAAAGTAGGTGAAGAGATAGGCCGCATAGTCCTTTTCATCGGGAGCTGCCGATGATGCGGTGGCGTTGAACGCAAGCCCGGAGGCTAAAATTGCAGTGATGAGAGATTTGCGAATGATGTTCATGGAAGCAAGAATCGGATATTCGGTTAATACATGTTTGATATTGTAGCCCGGAGCGGAATCGAACCGCTATCTAAGGTTTAGGAAACCTCTATTCTATCCGTTGAACTACCAGGCCATCGGTTGAACCACGACAAAGTTAAGCATTTCCACATTAATATGCAAGTGCGGCCGCCAATAGCCAAGGCTAATCAAACAGCCTGCGCATAACATCAAGCGAGTTAAGCCCCGACAACGCCGCATAGTGTAAAGTGTAGTACTCCAGAATCGCCGTGAGAATAGAGTTACGCTGATTGCGGCTGAAGCGGAACGCAGCAAGATTATCCCATGTCATGCGTGACAACAGGGCTACCGTGGCGGCATCCTCGGGAGGAAGGAAGCGACGATGAAGCGGCGCAGCGGAGCGGAATGTACCGTCGACCATGTCAAACACACGCCCGGGAGCGTAGGTCGACACATCGGGCTCAATGCCTATGTAACGACCAAGACGATAGAGAAACGCAAGATGGAAATTGGCCACACCGCGTGACATAGAGTCAAACCGCCCCACCGAATCGACCAGGAAGGCATATAGGGATGCATCCTCCTGGCTCTCGGTGAGCACCGCTCCGAGCAGCTCGGCCATGAACATGGCAACAGCGCCCTTTACCGGATTGGAGTGCAATCCGTGCAGCGGCAACAACGCCCGGGGTTCGCGTACATTATATATGTCACGCCCAGGCCTCACATCGGCTATGCACTCAAAGGGGGTCAAAGGCATGGTGACAGCCCTGCGTCGAACGGCCTCGCGGCTGCCGCCCGCCGACATCAACAGCGCGACACGCCCCATCTCACGCGAATAGGCTGTGAGTATATTGTTGCGGTCACTGTATTTCACAGTGCGCAAAGCGATGCAATTCAGATGGGTCAACATAGTGGATTTACAGTCATAAAACGACCCTAAAGTTACTAAAAACATAGCCATTGCCATGAAAAATTTCATTAAATGAGCTATTTATCGCGATTTATTTGCGAGAATAAAAAAAAGTATCTATATTTGCACTCGCTTTTGCGCACAGCGCATGTCGGCCCATTCGTCTATCGGTTAGGACGCAAGATTTTCATTCTTGAAAGAGGAGTTCGATTCTCCTATGGGCTACCAAATCTCTACTTTGCTACTTAAGCCACGAGTTTTGATGACCCGTGGCTTTTCTATTAAACCAATGAACCGTTTACGGCACACAATTGTTAAACCTATATAACTCTATTACTAATCTAAATCATCAACACCATGCCTTTTGACAATCAACCTATCAACGCTAAAAAGTTGACTCACCCCATTGACGAACTTCCGGGAATCGAAGATTCATACTACAGCGACGCAACACCTGAAGATGTAAAGCAGGATGTCAAGTCACTGAACAACATCGGCGCTCCAACTTCAATAACGCCGAAGCCGGGGAAATAAGAAACTCAAAACTATTAAAATCATAAAGAACTCGCCGACATTGCCGACGAGTTCTTTTATTTATGTATCATCAAAAGAAAGTCCCTGCTGAAACCCGCAAAACAGCACGCCTCACCATGCTCGATGCGGCGCACTGTATTGACTACAGAGTAGCGACGGGGTGCTTATTTAAATCTTACGGCCACCGTTGCGGGAACTGCGCCGTCATCCTTCTCCTCTTTTTCGGCAGGCTCACTTACGCTAAGTTTATATATTACCGGCACATTCACACACACCGATTTGGACTTTTTAAGCGGCTCCCATCGGGGACTCTTGGAAATCAATTCCAACGCAGCGGCATCCAACGACGGCGAAACGCTTTTAACCACCTTGGCATCAGATACTGAGCCATCGGCATTTATGCACATCTGCACAACTACCGTGCCCTGCTCATTAGCTTCAAAGGCTTCAGCAGGATAGTGCAGATTCATCATCATAAACTTCTGAAATTCCACCATTCCACCGGGAAACTGGGGCACCTCCTCCTCAGTGGCCGATGCTTCGGTAGTGTCAGGAGCGGAAACAGGAGCGGCATCAGCCCAGTTGGAGCATATAAACGCCAATGCCAACACAGCAGGAATTGCAATCATGTAGCGCACAAGCGCCACTGATGATTTTTTCTTTTGATTCATCATTTTGATTCGTTTTTTAAGGGATGATACATTAAAGTTATTATAGAATTTTGCTATAGCCTGATTATCGGTCATCGCAAGAAGACTCATCTGATATTGCCGACGGTTGTCACGCGTCATCACACGCGAATCGGCAATATATTCAAGATTGTCACGCATTTCGCCTCTCAACAACCATGCGACAGGATTGAACCAACACAATATCGACAGAAATTCCGACATCAGCACATCCACCGAATGCAGCTGATCGACATGCACCGCTTCATGCGATATCACATTGTCATCGTCAATAAAGCCTTCGCTCACAAAAATGAATCCGAAGAAGGAGAATGCGCCTGAATTGCCGGGCATCACGAAGAGCTTTCGGTCGGCAACCGTCATGTCATCGTAACGGCTAACAAGCGCAAACACACTCCCCACCCTCACGACAAGATAGAGCAACAGAACAGCAGCGACCGACACATATAGCGCAACGAGCAGCGACTGCACATCAATTGCGACATTGTCAACGACATTGCTGACCGCGCCGTGAACAACCTGCAATGCAGGGCCGACATAAGCGACACGACCACCCACCTTTTCGGCTGTCACGCCGAAATCAACAAGCGGGAACACAACAGCCACCGTAACGCCTGCCAGCATAAAAGCACGCCTCCACTGGAAATGTGTGTCACGACTCAGCAACAAACGATAGGCCAGGTAGACGACCGTGACGATGATGTTGACCTCAAGCAGATATAAAAGGATTGCATTCATCACTTATCCTCCTCGCCTTTGTTTATCAAATCTATTATTTCACGAAGTTCGTCACTTGATATCTTATTGTCACGCGCAAAGAAGGTGACAAGCTCCTTGTAGGAGTTCTTGAAGTAAGAGCCGACGACATTACCGAGAAACGTGCGCTTGTAATCCTGCTCGTCAATGGCCGGGCGATATATGTAGGTGTTCCCTTCAAGACGGGAGGCTACATACCCTTTACGCTCCAGATTCTTAAATACTGAAGCCACTGTAGTGTAAGGAGGCCGCGGAACCGACAGCAATTCGATGGCCTGCTTTACATTGCATAAGCCGAGTTGCCACACGCAACGCATGATTTCTTCTTCCTGATGAGTGAGTGGAGTCATAAATATGATTCAATATTAAATTTACACAACGCAAATCTACGAAAAATTCGTAGACCGCCAAAATATTTCTACGAAATTTTCGTAGTTATTTTTCATTACATCGATTTTATTGTCACATCCCGCTCGTATCATCATAATTAACAGCCTGTTATATACACAAAAGAGGCCGTGCCAAAATTGACACGGCCTCTCGATATTTATATCAATGTTGAATTATGCGGCTTTCTTGCCTGAATTGCGACGACGGTCGGTGAGATAAGCTACCGGAGCTGCCACGTAGATAGTGGCAAGTGTACCGGTGATTACACCGAACAACATTGCAAACGTAAAGCTGCGGATAGATTCACCACCAAGGATGAAGATACACAGAAGCACAAGAAGCGTAGAGCATGATGTCATGATTGTACGACTCAATGTCGAGTTAATTGACATGTTGATCATGCTGAAGAAATCCTGCTTGGGATAGAGCTGAGTATTTTCACGCACACGGTCAAACACAACCACCGTATCGTTGATCTGGTATCCGATAACGGTAAGGATTGCCGCAATGAATGTCTGGTCAATCTCCATTGAGAACGGAAGTATGCCCCAGAAGAGCGAGTAGAATCCGATGATAGTGAATGCGGTGAATGCAACTGCGGCGAGAGCACCTACCGAGAATGCTACATTGTGGAATCGGAGCAAGATGTAGAGGAACATCGCGATGAGCGACAGGACAACGGCGATGTAAGCATCGTTCTTCATGTCGGCTGCGATTGTAGGACCTACCTTCTGTGAGCTCTGGATACCAACATTCTCATTGGTTGTCGAGAAGTCCTCAAGGCTCATGTTGCCTATCTCATCCTTAAGACCACTGTAGAGGATTTCGGTGATTTCACGGTCAACGCCATCGGTTTCCTCATTGATCTTATAGTTGGTCGAGATACGCACCTTGGTGTCATTGTCGATGGTGATTACCGAAAGTGATGCATTGGGGAACGAGGGAGCAAGCTTGCTCTGAATCTCATGAGTCTTTACGGGATGATCAAATTGAACTACATAGTTGCGACCACCCGAGAAGTCGATACCCTGATTCATTCCACGAAGGAAGAGCGACGCAACAACAACCAGTGCCAATATACCGCAAACGGTAAATGAAACCTTACGCTGACCAAGGAAGTTGATCTTGGTGTCGGTAAGCATATTGCGAGAGAGCTTGGTGGTGAATGTCAAGCGCTGGAAGGGAGCGGTCTTTCCAAATCCGATGAATACAAGACGGGTAAGGAACACTGCAGTGAAGAATGAGCATACGATACCGATGATAAGGGTAGTAGCAAAACCCTTGATGGGGCCTGTTCCGTAAAGAAGCAGAATCACTGCGGTGATTACCGAAGTCAAGTTAGAGTCGAAGATTGCCGAGAAAGCGTTGCTGTAACCGTCGGCGATTGCCTGACGAATGTTCTTGCCGGCGCGAAGTTCCTCCTTGGCGCGCTCGAAGATAAGCACGTTGGCGTCAACGGCCATACCGAGAGCAAGCACGATACCGGCGATACCGGGGAGCGTAAGCACTGCCTGGAATGAAGCAAGTATACCGAATGTAAAGAAGAGGTTGCACACAAGTCCCATGTTGGCAACGAGTCCGGGAATGAATCCGTAGAAGAACATCATGAACGCCATCAAGAGCACGAGTGCGATGACAAACGAAAGGAATCCGTCATGAATTGCCTGCTTACCGAGCGAAGGACCGATTACGGTATCGCTGATGATGTCTACCTTGGCAGCCATCTTACCTGACTTGAGCACGTTGGCCAAGTCCTTTGCATCCTCGACAGTGAACTGACCGGTTATCTGTGAGCGACCGCCCTCGATTACCGAGTTGATGCGGGGATAAGAGTATACATGATCGTCAAGCACGATTGCCACGGGCTTGCCGAGGTTGTTCTGAGTAACGCGGGCCCAAGCCTTTGCGCCTTCGCTGTTCATGTTCATCGAAACGTAGTTACCCGACATGTTGTCGAAGTCGCTTGTTGCCGATACTACGACATCACCTGCAAGGGCGGGCTTGCCGTTGTTTGACTTAAGAGCGATGAGCTGATAGATTTCAGCCTTGCGGGTAGTGTTGGTGGCTGTGTCGGTGTACTGAACTTCCTGAGGTTTAACCTCCCAGCGGAGCTTAAGGTTGGAAGGAAGGATGCGAGCTGCAACAGGGCTCTCGAGGATTGAATCGATTACCTCGCGATGAGCCTGAGTTGCCATACCTACGATGGGAGTGCCGGGATAGCCCTGACCGTCAAAGTAAGCGAAGATACTGTTTACATTGGCGGTGCTGTCGCTGCGGAGTGCATTCTCAAGAGCCATGAGCTGCGACTGAATCTCGTCGATGGTGTAAACTTCGTAGAATTCGAGGTTGGCCGATGCCTTAAGAAGCTCACGCACACGGTCGTGCTCTTTAACGCCGGGAAGTTCAAGAAGAATCTGACCGTCCTTCTCAAGTTCCTGAATGTTGGGCGATACAACACCAAACTGGTCGATACGGTTGCGGAGCACGTTGGTCGAACTTGCCACACGGTCCTTAACCTCCTGCTTTACTGTTGCCTCAACCTGCGCAGCGTTTTCGCCACGCTTAGCCACGTTCTTGAACACGACAGCCATGTCGGCCGAGGGGTCGATGCGCTGATATTCCTTGAAGAAGGCGGCAACATAGTCGCTCGTCTTAGTCTTCTTGACTACTGAATCGGTAGCTGAAATTACGGCATTGAAAGTCTTGTTGCCTTCGGCGTTAGCCATAGAGCGGAGAATGTCGGGAACCGAAACCTGAAGGATAACGTTCATACCTCCTTTCAGGTCGAGGCCGAGGCCTACGCCCATCTTCTGAACTTGATTGAACGTATAACCGAGAACGGGATAAACCTTCTCCTTACCGATAGAGTCGATGTAGTTTTTGTAAGCCTTCTTGTAAGAGTCGGAAGCAGCGTCACCGCCCGACATCACCATAGCATACTCGGTAGCCTTATCCTCGTAACGCTTGGTCACCCAAGAGAATGAGAGATAAAACAGACACACGAGTACCAAGAAGATCGCTATCACACCGGATATAGCACTTCCGGTCGTACCTTTGCTTTGCATGTGTAAGTTAAGTGATATTTAAAGTTATTAATAAAAATTTTTCGCAATTTTTTCAGCGTGCAAATATAACGTTTTTTTCTGTGACTTCCATAAACTGAGGCCAATAAAATGGCCATATTCCATGATTTAAGGTGTATTAGACCCCGTTTCCTAATATTTGTTAACGCCGGGGCCGCAGTTCTTCAATAGACGAGCCGCAAATTGTCGACCCACAATGTCATGCCGGGGGTACCCTCAAAAGCCACACCGCAACCCGACGAAGCCATAACGAGCATGTGGGTCGGCACTGCATCGGGAGCGTCCCACTTCACCTCTTTCACAGGCACCATCTTGCCCTTGGAGTTGCGTGCGTAATAGGAGCGTTCCTCAGGAATAAGCCCCATGTAATCCTTATAGTCGGGATGTGAAGATATGTCGCCGTAAAGCACCTTTATGTCGTGATTGCGAATCCAATCGGTTGATGTAGCGTAACGCTCGCGGCCGGTTCCCACCCTCGCGGCATATATGTTGCCGTCGGCATCCTCCCAGCGTCGCTGAAGCAGGATGTAGACCTCGGCATTGTCCTTCCCGGGAATATCCTTTCGCGACGAGCCGGTGGCGCGTACACGGCTTACCCCTTCAGGGATATGCACCTTATAATCAATGCGCAAAGCCGAGGGGCGGCGGGTAAAAGGAATGCCCATCTCCATTTTGGAATAGGGATTTGACGCATTTTTTATAGGCTCTATATTGTAGCCAAGATATATCGACCCCGACACAAGGACTTGAAGGTTTACAATGCCGAGCACCTTGACTTTCTCTATTACAGTAGTTAGCTTGCAGCAACGGCCTCCGGCGGGATTGGCATCGGGAAACACGGCATTGCTCGCCTTGACGATGCCCATCACGTTGGCCATCACATTGGATGTGGCCCATGGCGAACCGCCCATATTGGAATAGACCTTGTTGCCGTCAATCACCATTTCGGGAGCTATCTCGTAGACTTTCTTTGTGTTTCCGCCAAGCAGCTTCGACTCGGTGATATTGCGAGTAACCCAGTTTTCAAAGTCGGCATATTTAATCAAGTCAATCTCTTGACCTGCAACGGAAAAGATGCCAACCAGCAAAGACAAAACAGTCGACAATATTCGCATATCCTAATCCCGTTAAATTTTATTGCACAAAGATAACAATTATACTGCCATAACGGATTATGCCCGCGACAAAACGACTGCCGTTTACCGGCAGAAACGCCTTATGCGCCAACAATAGGGCAAAACGGGACAAATGCCACACCCTATATGCGACAGATGAGAGCTACTGCCTGTGCGGCTATACCCTCCTCCCGACCGGTGAATCCAAGTCGCTCGGTGGTTGTAGCCTTAACCGAAACGCAATCAATCTCAAGTCCAAGGTCGGAGGCTACACACTCGATCATCGCCGGAATATGAGGCAGCAACTTAGGAGCTTGTGCCATTATGGTTATGTCGACATTGCCTATTACATAACCTCTTGCCGCCAATAATTCACGCACACGACGCAGCAATACCCTTGAATCGGCGCCTTTATAAGCAGGATCGGTATCGGGGAAATGATAGCCTATGTCACGCAGCGCGGCAGCACCGAGCAGTGCGTCACACAAAGCATGAAGAGCGACATCGGCATCGCTGTGTCCGAGCAATCCGAGAGTATGAGGTATCTTTACGCCGCAGAGCCACAGGTCACGGCCCTCGACGAGGCGGTGGACATCAAATCCGTTGCCTATGCGAAAATTAGGTATATTCATGATTATAAAAACTTTATTTATTTGCGTCCGAACATCTCCTTGAGTCCGTCCATGTCAAATGTAAGCGTGAAACGAAGTGTCTGGTCAAGCGGCGATGTCTGCGCGGTAGCTATCATATAGGAAGCGTCGAGCCGAAGCACATTGAGAGCGAATCCGGCACCCATACCGAAGTATTTGCGACCTCCCTTGAACTCATTCTCATAATAGTATCCGGCCCTGAGGAAAAACTGCTGATTATAGCTGTATTCAGCACCTATCGCCCATGTAATCTCACGCAGCTCCTCCTTAAATCCTCCGGGGGCATCGCCGAACGACTTGAAAATCCCGGTTATAGGCGACATGTCCTCCCACTCCACAAGAGCGTCAAGATAACGCTGTTCGCCTTCAGGAGTGTCGTCATAGTCGCCCCGACGGGGCTTGGTGGGGACAAGCAGCTTATTCAGGTCGAGCGAAAGGGCAAGATTGTGGTAATCGGCAAGAGGGAATGTGAATGTAGTACCAAGTCGCAGGTTGGCGGGCAGAAATACGGGGCTCTCCCCGTTATTGTAGCTCACCTTGCTTCCTACATTGGACACGTTCCAGCCCCACGACCATTGACACTCATTACGCCCTATCATGGGATAGTAGGTGAAGAATCCGGCTACATCAGCCGAAAAAGCCGAAGCTCCGGTCGACTGGTCGCCCGAGTATGAGGTCGAGAAACCAAGGTCGGAATAGATGTAACGCAACACGACTCCCATCGAATATTTATCGGACAATTTACGGGAATATCCCACATCAAACGACATTTCATAGGGATTAAGAGTCTGACCCGCCGAGATGTCGCTGCCAGTGGTTATCTCGCCAAGCGAAAAGTAACGTAGCGAAGCGCTCACCGCCTGGTTGTCACCGTCGCCTATCTTCCAGTATCCCGAAAGGTTGGCGAGAAATATGTCGTCGACAATCTTGCGCAGCCACGGAGTGTAGCTGAGCGACACCGCCCCACCGCTATAGGCAAATGCATACTTTGCCGGATTCCAGAACTGGGAATTGGCGTCGGGATCGGTGGCCGCACCGATATCGCCCATCGATGCACCGCGTGCATCGGGAGCTATGTTAAGCGAAGTCACCCCCGTCTGCACAGGATTGAATTCGTCCTTCGGAGTTTCGGCGACGAGCGTCGAGTGAAGAAACAATATGGCGAGGGCGGTCAGCGTGTATCGTACCATGTAATGTGACATTGTACTATAATAACCGCAAAACCGCCCTTTTATTGTATAAGCGCGAGCCAAAGAGGTCGATTACTTCTCCTCGCCCTTAATAAGCCTTACGTGATATATGCCTCCCGCACTATGTCCGGGATGGCTGCGGAATGTCACCGTCACGTGCGATTTGCCGGCGAGCAGATCGGCGGGAATAGGATACTCCACATTCACAAATTCGTCACGCTTCCACTTGCCCGACACATTTTCCGATGCAAGCAGAGTGTCATCAACGAGTATGTCAAATGTACGCTTTCCGTTCTCATTACCCCAGTAACGCACCATCAGGGCAAGCGAGTCGATGTTGTCGGTGCTCAACATGTAGCTGAAGTAGCCTCCGTTGGAAGCGTCACGCCAAGGCTCGCCCTGGAAGTTGCCCTTATTGGAGCGGTCAAACTTCATGCCGTGATCCACCTCAGGCTGCTGCTCACCGGTGTTGACAGCGTCGACAGTGCGGCGGTCGAGAGCAAGGCGCATCTCCTCCTTCAATTGCTCTTCGCGCAGGTAGGAGGCATATTGCTCGGGAGTCATCGAAAGCCAGTACATCATGTAACGGCAATCGTGGATGCGGGCAAAGGGTTCAAGTTCAAGTGACGCATATTTTGCATCAAACAGTCCGGGGACGGTATATGTCATCGGCTTGCCCTCAACAGGCTTCATGTTATTGAGCTTCTTAAGAATCTCGTCACGCGTTCCTATAAGTAACGGAGTATCAAACACAGAAACAAGCGGACCCGATGCGATGTGCGCCCAACGACCGTCGTCACCTACAAGACCGTCGAGATTTTCGGTACTGTAACGCGCACCCATCACAATGGGACCGCGCACGATCGATATGTAATCGGGCACATTGGGTATCTCCTCAACCGTTACGGCCATGGGCAACGACAGTTCCACTACATCACCGTCACGCCATGTACGGTCGATCGTCACATAGGACTGCGCCGGAGAGGCAGCAATCTCCTTTCCATTGACCTTGACAGTCATCCCCTCGCACCATCCCGGATGACGCAGCTGAAGCTTGAACTTCTTCTTGCCACGGGTATTCACGACGAGGCGCGATGACTCGGAGTCGGGGAACGATGTCGACTGGGTTAGTGTCACGCCCTTGTCACGCCAGTTAAGACGCGATGCGATGAAGAGGTTCACCTGAAGCGAATCGCCCGAATGAGTGTATATGAATTGTCCGTATTTTCCGTGATTCTCCATTCCGGTTCCGACGCAGCACCACATTGCGCTGTTGGGCTGTGAATAGACGCGATAGTGACCCGGACGAGCCGAGGTGAAGTAAACGTAACCTCCGTGTTCGGGGTGTTGGGTCGACAGGATGTGATTGAACAGAGCGCGCTCATAGAAATCGGCATACTCGGCGGTAGGCGACATTCGGAACAGGCCCTCGGTCAGCTTCAGCATATTGTTGGTGTTACATGACTCGGGGCCTTCACGGTCATCGGCGTAGCTCTTGCAGTCGGCAGCCGAAGCAAAATGCTCGCGACGGCTGTTTCCGCCTATCGACAGTGAGCGGTCGTGTACAACGGTGTTCCAGAAGAATCGGGCAGCCGAGTCAAATGTCTTGTCGCCGTCAAGCTCGGCTATTCGCTGATAGCCTACAACCTTAGGCACCTGAGTGTTGGCATGCTTGTTATCGAGGTTGTCGACACCGGCCGCCATGCTGTCAAGCAGCCAATGGTGAGCGAAACGCTTGGCGGCATCAAGGTAACGCTTATCTCCGGTCATGGCATAAGCGTCGGCATAAACTTCGTCCATGCCTCCAAACTCGTTGTCGAGCATAGCTTCCATCTGCTTGTCGTCAAGAGGTGCTATGACATCGATGCCCCAGTCACACAACTTCAGGAACATGTCACGCGCCTGCTTGTCGCCCGTGTACACCCATGCGTCACGCAGTCCGGCGTAGGTCTTGTGAACATTATACCAGGGCACCCAGTATTTCCACACAATGCCCACATTGCCGTCATGTATCTCCTTCCACAGCTTGGCACCGTTGGGCACACCGCCTATATAACCGTCGCCGTTGGCGTCCTGACATCTTTTCAGCTCCGATATCATGTAATCCATTCGCGATTTAAGCTCCTTGTTGCCTGTTGCGGCATAGTGAATGGCGAGAGCCGAAAGATAGTGTCCGCCCACATGTCCGTCAAGTCCTTCCCAGTTGGAGAAAAGCTCGCCTTTGGGCTGCAGACCGGCCTCTTTCAGAAAAGGAGCGAGCAACCGGTCGACATCGTATTGTAGCAGCACATCCACATTCAGGTCGCAGGCATGCTTGAAAGGGCCGTCGAGCAATTGCACATCGCTCAACGAAAACTCATTGGGGTAAAGCCGCTGCTGTGCGCTCAATGGCGACATTGCTGCAAGCAACATGACGCCGGCGGCCAGAAAGTGTCGGTAATTCATTGCAATAGAAATGTTGTTGGGTTAATGATTTCTTACAAAGTTAATGAAAATCCGCAACATAACGCCTATCGACACACAGCAACCGCCAACAATTAGGAATATTAAACAAATGGTGCCGCCCCATTTTCAGGGACGGCACCATCCGTTAAGTTTCAAGTATTAAGTCACTCTTATTTTTCCGAGGCCTGATATTCGGCGCGTGCGATGTACTTGTCAATGTCAAGATTGTAAGCGCGCGAATATTCGGGATAGTCAGCCTTGATAGCCTTGAGCACCTTAAGCTCGGCGGCATAATCCTTCTGCTCACGAAGCACGGTGGCCTTCTTAAGCATGAAGAGCGGAGTATAGAGAGCGTTGTTGTCGCTTATCTTGATGGCCTTGTCGTAGGAAGCAAGAGCATCGGAATACTTCTGGAGATTGACATAGCAGTCACCTTCGAGCGACATTGCAGCAGCGCCCACAAGAGCTTCCTTGGGATCGAAGTTCTTCAGGTTGCTGATTGCCTCCTCATACTTTCCGTCACGGTAAAGCATTGTTGCGGCAACAAGAGTGGCACGGTTGCCGGCCTCATATCCATATTCGTTGGCAACCTGCTGATATTGTGCAAGTGCTACCGAGTCATTGCCCTGCGAGAGGGTGATGTCGGCCTGCGATACAGCCTCGTTAGCGGCCTTTATACCGGGGTTACGCACTGCAAAAATGTAGATGATAACGATGATGGCGATTACCGAAATGGCAATCATGCCCCACATTACATACTTCTGACCTTTGGTCACATTGTTCTTTAACTCTTCATTCTCCTTGTTGAGCACATCAAGCTCAATAGGTTCATTCTGTTTCGGGTCTTTATCAGCCATTGTGTATTAATATTTTTCAGTATATAACAAATGAGAGCCGAAAAAGTAGGCTCATTAATTGTGCAAAATTAACCTAAATTATTAATTTACCCAAATTTTACGGCAAAAAAGGCAATAATAACAAAAATGAGGTGTATCAAACGGCCGACAAGCCAAAAAAGGCGTTAAGAGTGAGGATTATTAGGCAATTATTATGTAATTTTGCATCAATTTGATAAATTGTATACAATTATGAATATACTTGAATTGAGCGAACAAGAGATAGTGCGCCGAGGAAGTCTTGACGAAATGCGTCGTATGGGCATAGACCCCTACCCCGCAGCCCTGTACCCCACCGACGCCTATACCACCGAGATTAAAGAGACATTCAGCGACGATGCGCCTCAACGCGAGGTGTGCATAGCCGGCCGCATAATGAGCCGCCGCATAATGGGCAAAGCCTCATTCATGGAACTTCAGGACTCGAAAGGCCGCATTCAAGTCTACATAAGCCGCGACGACCTCTGTCCCGGCGAAGACAAGGAGCTATACAATGTAGTGTTCAAGAAACTCCTCGACATAGGCGACTTTGTGGGAGTGAAAGGCTACGTGTTCCGCACTCAGACCGGCGAAATTTCAGTTCACGCCCGCGAGCTCACGGTGCTTAGCAAATCACTGCGTCCGCTCCCCATCGTCAAGGTCAAGGACGGCGTTACCTACGATGCATTCGACGATCCCGAGCTGCGTTACCGCCGCCGCTATGTCGACCTCGTTGTCAACGATCAAGTAAAGGACATATTCATCAAGCGCACCAAAGTGTTCAACTCGATGCGCAACTACTTCAACGACCACGGTTACATGGAGGTGGAAACACCCATCCTGCAGTCGATACCCGGCGGTGCAGCCGCACGCCCCTTCATCACTCATCACAATGCGCTCGACATCCCCCTGTATCTGCGCATCGCCGACGAGCTTTACCTGAAGCGCCTCATCGTAGGTGGCTTTGAAGGTGTCTACGAGTTTTCAAAGAACTTCCGCAACGAAGGCATGGACCGTACCCACAACCCCGAGTTCACCTGTATGGAAATCTACGTTGCCTACAAGGACTACAACTGGATGATGGACTTCACCGAAAAGATGCTTGAAAAGATATGCCTCGATGTCAACGGCACGACCGAAGTCAAGGTAGGCGACAACACTATAAGCTTCAAGGCTCCCTTCAAGCGCATAACGATGATCGATGCAATAAAGGAGCACACCGGCATCGACATCGCCGGCATGGACGAAGAGCAATTGCGCGAAGTGTGCCGCAAGCTCGACATCGAAGCCGATGAAACCATGGGCAAAGGCAAGCTCATCGACGAGATATTCGGCGAGAAGTGCGAGGGCAACTACATCCAGCCCACTTTCATCATCGACTATCCCATCGAAATGTCGCCCCTCACCAAGCGTCACCGCAACAATCCCGAGCTCACCGAGCGCTTCGAGCTTATGGTCAACGGAAAGGAACTTGCCAACGCATATTCCGAGCTTAACGACCCCATCGACCAGTATGAGCGATTTGTAGAGCAGATGCGCCTTGCCGAAAAAGGCGACGACGAGGCCATGATAATCGACAAGGACTTCATCCGCGCTCTTGAGTACGGAATGCCTCCCACTTCAGGCATGGGAATCGGCATGGACCGACTCGTGATGCTGATGACCGGCCAGACTACCATTCAGGAGGTGCTGCTATTCCCGCAGATGCGCCCCGAAAAAGTCCAGCCCCGCGACAAGGAAGAGGCCTACACCGCAATAGGAGTACCCGCCGAATGGGTTGCACCGCTTCAGAAAGCCGGCATAATGACCGTAAGCCAGCTCGCAGGAGCCAATCCGGGCAAGATATTCCAGGATCTATGCGGCATTAACAAGAAATTCAAACTCGAACTTAAAAATCCGACACAGGACGACATCAAGTCATGGATTGCAGCAGTCGAACAGTAGAATCAACATTCCCGTTCCCCGGCAAGATAGCGGTGATGGGTGGAGGCTCCTGGGCCACCGCCCTGTCAAAACTGCTGCTACAGAATTGCGACTCGATTATATGGTACATGCGCCGCGACGACCGCATCAACGACTTCAAGAGGCTCGGACACAATCCCGCCTATCTGTCGGATGTAGAGTTCCCAATAGGACGCATCGATTTCCGCAGCGACATAAACGCGGCATGCTCCGAAGCCGACACCCTTCTCATGGCAATGCCGTCGCCCTACTTCAAGAGCCATCTGGCAAAGTTGACAGCCGACATATCGGACAAAAACATCGTAGTCGCCACCAAAGGCATCGTCCCCGACGAAAATGAGGTGATAAGCGACTACATGGTGGAGTACTACGGTGTCGACCCGTCACGCATAGTAGTCGTGTCGGGCCCCTGCCATGCCGAAGAGGTGGCACTCGGCCGATTGAGCTATCTTACCGTTGCCTGCAACGACATCGAGCTTGCACGTAAATTCACATCCATGCTCGACGGGAAAGCAATGAAGACATTCGTTTCGACCGATGTACACGGAATCGAATACGCAGGAGTACTGAAAAACATCTACGCAATAGCGTCAGGAATGGTACACGGGTTAAAAGCCGGCGACAACTATCAGGCAATGGTAATATCCAATGCAATCCGAGAAATGGCGCGGTTCATCGAAGCCATATCACCCGGCAAGCGTCAGATATGCGATTCAGTCTATCTCGGCGACCTGCTCGTGACATCCTATTCCCGATTCTCGCGCAACCACAATTTCGGAGCTATGATAGGACGAGGCTACACCGTAAAAGCAGCCATGATGGAAATGGAGATGGTGGCCGAAGGATATTACGGCACAAAGTGTATTCATGAAATAAATCGTAAATACAACGTGAACATGCCGCTGCTCGACTGTGTTTATCGTATACTATACGAGCGTTGTCCCGTGTCATTAGCGTTTGAAAAACTAAGCACCGAATTGATATAACCCTTAAATGACATATTTAACACCAACAGTTATGAAAAAAATTCAAGTAAACATCAAGCACATCCTCAATACAGTCAGCGAGGAATCGGTTCGCACGCTTCAGGAAGGCGCTGCCGCCGCAGGACTTGAAAAGCTCAACAAGGGCACAGGCGAAGGAAACGACTTCCTCGGCTGGCTCGACCTCCCCTCTCGCACCCCGGCTCATCATCTCGATGAAATCCAGGCCGTGGCCGATGAGCTGCGTAATTCATGCGATTATGTGGTGTCAATAGGCATCGGCGGTTCCTATCTCGGAGCCAAGGCCGTAATAGAAGCCCTCAGCAACTCATTTGACGCATATACTCCGGCATTGCCCAACAACCCCAAAGTGCTCTTTGCCGGACAGAACATAGGAGAGGATTACCTCTATGAGCTCCAGGAATTCCTGAAGGACAAGAGATTCGGAATCATCGTAATCTCAAAATCGGGAACCACTACCGAGCCGGCAATCGCATTCCGCCTTCTTAAGGAGCAGCTCGAGGCCCAGGTGGGCAAGGAGAAGGCTTCAAAGCTCATCGTAGCCATAACCGACGCCAAGCGTGGAGCATTGCGCCAGCTTGCCACCGAAGAGGGTTACAAGACATTCGTAATCGACGATAACGTAGGCGGACGATTCTCAGTACTTACCCCCGTGGGACTGCTTCCCATCGCAGTTGCCGGATTTGACATCAAGAAGCTCGTAAAAGGCGCTCTTGAACTGCAACACGACACCGAGAAGGCAAGCGACGACAATGTGAGCGAGCTATATGCAGCCGCACGTAACGCCCTTTATCAGGCCGGAAAGAAGATTGAGATCCTCGTAAACTACAATCCCAAGCTCCACTACTTCGGAGAATGGTGGAAACAGCTTTACGGCGAAAGCGAGGGCAAGGACCACAAGGGCATATATCCGGCAGCAGTCGACTTCTCCACCGACCTTCACTCAATGGGCCAGTGGATACAGGACGGCGAACGCACAATATTTGAAACAGTGCTGTCGGTTGACTCAGTAAAGCACACCAAAGTCATCCCTTCAGACGAAGCAAACCTTGACGGATTGAATTACATCGCAGGAAAGCGCGTCGACGAAGTAAACAAGATGGCCGAGCTCGGCACACGCATAGCTCATGTCGACGGCGGTGTTCCCAACATCCGCATCACCATCCCCGAACTCAGCGAAAAGTATCTCGGACAGCTCATCTACTTCTTTGAGAAGGCTTGCGGAATATCGGGATACATTCTCGGCGTGAATCCGTTTAACCAGCCCGGTGTAGAGGACTACAAGCGCAACATGTTTGCTCTACTTGAGAAGCCCGGTTACGAAGAGGCCACCAAGGCCATTCAGGCAAAACTCGGCGAATAAAGCGAAAGCGCGACATAATTAATCAGAGCGAGGCACGACCCACAAAGCGGTCATGCCTCGCTTTTTCAGTTAATACATAGTTAAAACCCGCTATTTGAGCCAATTTATGTGAAATAAACCCTGACTGAGCGACCATTTACCAATCATAGTTGTTAAACCTACAAATCCATTCAAGGAGAGACCCACATATTTGATAATTGCTAATTCTATGGAACACACAAGTAGCAAAAATACGCCCCGAGAAGACAGGACTTCCCGGGGCGTATTACGTATAATGAAAAAGTACTTATTGCATTAATCGAGCTGAAGTGTCACGATTGACTTGGCGGGCAAAGTCAGCTTGAGCGAACCCTTGTTGATTTTTGCACCGTTGAAAGCCTTGAGAGTCACCTTCTCGGGCTGACCGAAATCGTTATAGTCGGCGATGTTGGTCGAGGTAAGGATTTCACCCTTTACATTCTTAGCCTTGATGTTGCCGAGAGGTATGTCGATTTCGCAAGGTTCGTTGAGGTCGGTGTTAACAAGTGATATAGCCACCTTGCCGTCCTTCTCCGATGCAGTTGCGCTGATTACGGGCACAAGACGGTTGTCACGCACCTTACGATAGGTAGTATTTACCGAAAGGGGGATAAGCTTTGCATCCTGGTGAGGAACATACATCTTGAACACATAGTAGGTGGGAGTAAGCACCATCTGATTGTCCTTGGTGAGTACCATCGACTGGAGCACGTTGGCAATCTGTGCGATGTTGGTCATCTTCACACGATCGGTAAGGTCATGGAACACGTTCAATGACAGAGCTGCCACCATTGCGTCACGCATGGTGTTCTGCTGATAGAGGTGACCGGGTACGGTTCCGGGCTCCTCGTCCCACCATGTACCCCACTCGTCAACAAGAAGAGCTACACGCTTGTTGGGGTCAAACTTGTCCATGATGTCCATGTGCTTGCGGGTTACATCACCAACCTCAAGGCACTTGCCGAGAGTCCAATAGTAGTCATCGTCGGTGAATTTGGTTGCCGAGCCCTTGCTGCCTACCCAACCGGGAGTTGTGTAGTAGTGGAGCGAGATACCGTCCATGAGATTGCCGGCCTTGTCCATAAGCACTTCGGTCCAGTTGTAGTCGTAGTCACTTGCACCTGAAGCGATTTTAAACAGGCGGTTGCCGTTGAAGTTACGGCAGTAGGTCTGATAACGGCGATATGCGTCGGCATAGAATTCGGGAGTGAAGTTACCACCGCAACCCCAGCTTTCATTACCAACACCGAGATATTTAAGATGCCAGGGCTTCTCACGACCGTTCTCTTTACGAATCTTGGCCATGGGTCCCTCCTCGGCGGTTATATACTCAACCCACTTTGCAAGCTCCTCTACCGAGCCGCTGCCCACGTTGCCGCTCAGATAAGGCTCGGCACCGATAAGTTCGCAAAGGTTGAAGAATTCATGGGTTCCGAAGCTATTATCCTCAACAGTTCCACCCCAGTTGTTGTTGACCATGCGGGGACGGTTCTCCTTAGGGCCGATACCGTCAACCCAGTGGTATTCATCGGCAAAGCAGCCGCCGGGCCAGCGAAGCACGGGCACCTTGATGTCGCGCATTGCCTGAAGCACATCATTACGATAGCCGTTGGTGTTGGGAATGGGAGAATCCTCGCCTACCCATATACCACCGTAGATACATGTTCCAAGGTGTTCGGCAAACTGGCCGTATATCTCTTTATTAATCACTGGAGCCGATTCCTGAGGATTCAGCGTCACAGTTACGCTCTTGTCGGCAGCGTTGGCGGCTGAAGCACATCCGAGGATAAGCGCCAATGCACCGGTTTTAATCAAATAGTTCATTAGTTTAGGTTTTTTAGTATAGTTCGTTATATTATTTTTCAGACCATATACCTTCGGTAGTCATATCGATTCGCTTGATTGTACCGTCGGGATTGTAGTAGAGTCGGTCGATGCACAATGAGCGGCGATAGCTGCATCCGTCGTGGTTGATGGCACCGTTATGGTAGATGAAGTACCAGTCGCCGTTGAACTCTATTATGGCTTGATGGTTGGTATTGGAATTGCCTGCTATTTCATTCAAAATGCCCTTGGGCTCCCACGGGCCGTTAATGCTGCGGCTCATGGCGTAGCATATCTTTTCGGGGAATTCCGACGCATACGACAGGTAGTACCAGTCGCCGCGCTTGTGAATCCACGGAGCCTCGGTGTATCGGGGAAGGTTTATTGGAATTATGGGGCCGTCAAGCTCAATCATGTTAGGCTTGAGCTTGGCATAGTAACACTGTGTGTTACCCCAGAAGATGTAGGCCTGGCCGTCATCGTCGATAAACACTGTGGGGTCTATGTCGTCCCATCCTATGGAAGTGTACTCGGTGGTCATGTCGTTGGTCACGAGAGCCGAGCCTCTGGCATCGACAAACGGTCCGAGAGGACTGTCGGCGACAGCGACTCCGATCGCCTTGCCGGGGATGGTGGCATGTTCAACGGTGACATACCAGTAAAACTTGCCGTCACGCTCTATGACCTGACTTGCCCATGCGTCACCCTTGGCCCACTTGAAGTCCTTGGCACGAAGAGGTGCGGGATGTTCGGTCCATGTCACGAGATCGGGAGATGACAGCACACACCACTCCTTCATGTCATAGTAATAGTGGGGAGCGGGACACTCGTCATGTCCGGCATATATATAGACCTTGCCGTCATGCACGAGAGCGGCGGGGTCGCCGAGATATTTATAGTTGACAAATGGATTTCCCTTCGCTACGAATGTCGTATCGGCGGGAGCGGCCGCCGACGCGCCTGCAGCGGCCGTCAGCAGCACTCCTGTCAATAATGTAGTGAGTTTATTCATTCGCCGGTTACTGTTTCTTGAAGTGATAAACCGAGAATGTGTTGGGCTCGATAACTGTAGTCCAGTCGGCCTTCTCCTCCATTGCAAACTTCTTCATCGAGGGAACGATCTTGTTGGGCTCCTCAAGGGTGTTCTCCGAGTCAAGATCCTTGGTCGAGAGTGTCTGTGCAGTCACACCTGTGATCACATCCTTCTTCTTAAGGCCGGCAAGCTTGATGTTGAGTTCCTGAGGCTCCGACGAAGTGTTGGCCACCTTTACTATATATTCGTTGCGATCCTTGTCGTAGACAGCGCTTGCAAACAGGCCGTTCTGACCCTCGGCACCGGTAACGTTCTTCTTGTCCATGGTGAGAGGAACTACGTTGGTACCCTTGTTTTCGCTGAACAGCTGCTGAACGTAGTAGCTTGCTGTGCGAACCGAGTTGTTGTTGTCATACCAGATCATGTCGGGACGCCACTGCCATCCTTCAACGTGAGCGAAAAGAGGTGCATAGGTTGCCATGTGAACAACATCGGCGTTACGCTCAAGACCGGTCATGAATGCAGCCTCAAGAAGAGCGGCGTTGTAGTGGTTGTACTTCTTGCCGCGTCCGTGACATGCATATTCTCCGGCAAATACTTTCGGACCCTTGCGGTCGTAGTTGTCGTAACGTGCGCCCTGGCTCAAGAACCAAGATTCGGGACGATAGAAGTGCTCGTCAACGAGGTCAGCCTTAAGGCGAGTCATTTCAGGCCACAGGTAGTCAAACTCCTTACCTTCGGAGTTGGGACCCGATGAACCGATAATCTTTATGTCGGGATACTTTGCGCGGATAGCCTTGATGAAGGGCTCAAGACGCTCTACATACTCGGGACCCCACTGCTCGTTACCTACACCGATAAACTTGAGGTTGAAGGGAGCGGGATGACCCATCTCGGCACGAAGCGCACCCCACTTGGTCGAAGTGTCGCCGTTGGCAAACTCGATAAGATCCAATGCATCCTGGATGTAGGGCTGAAGCGAGTCAACTGCTATGTGAGCGTGCATGTCGTCGTTCTGATACTGGCAAGCAAGACCAACGTTAAGCACGGGAAGCGGCTCGGAACCGATCTCTTCCGAAAGAAGGAAGAATTCATAGAATCCAAGTCCGTAGGACTGGAAGTAGTCGGGGAAGAAACGATGGGGGAAAGTGTAGTGCCAACGGTTCTCGTTGAGAGGACGGTTTTCAACCGGGCCTACAGTCTTCTTCCAGTCGTAACGGGTGTCGATGTCGGTACCCTCAACGATACATCCGCCGGGGAAACGGAAGATACCGGGCTTAAGGTCGGCGAGAGCCTGAGCGAGGTCTTTGCGCATTCCGTTCTCATGTCCCTTCCAAGTGTCAACCGGGAAGAGCGAGATGTGCTCAAGGTCAACAGTGTGTTCGGGCTTGCTCAGGAAGATGCGGAGCTTACCCTTGGTCACCGAAGTTTCGGGCTTGAGGATTACCGTGTACTTCTTCCACTCCTTTGAGTCGATTGTAATCTCCTGCTGAGTCATTGTCTGGGTTTCGCCCATCGCCTTGGTGTCGACAAGCTCCACGCGTATTTTAGATGAACCACCGTCGGGTACGCGAGCCCATACCGAGAAGCGATACTCTTCGCCGGCCTTGAAGCTCACGCCGAAGAATCCTTCATTCTCAACTCCTGTCCACTTGTGGGGGTGTCCGGGATTGGAAAGGCGTACATAATGGGGATTGCGTTCAAACGGACCGTCATTCTTTAAGTCAACATGTCCGAATATCTCCCAACCCATGAAATTTTCAGGGAATTCAAACGAGCGGTTCTTTATCATCTCGGCATAAAGACCACCGTCGGCGGCATAGTTGATGTCCTCAAAGAAAAGACCGTACATGGTTGGTTGCACCGGAGCACCGATTTTGTTGGTTTGGACTACGAGCTCATTGGTCGCAGCATTAAGAGCGAGCCCTGCACTAAGGGCTACTGCAGTCAATAATCTTGAATTAAATTTCATGATATAAAGTTAAAAAATTACTATTCTGGGTTTTGGCTATGGTCATTTGGTTCTCTTTCCCCACACTGAGCGGCCCTGATCATCAAGTCCGGTAAAAAGCACTGTGTCGAGTCGGCGTTCCCAGTCATGACCTGCAAAGATAATCAAATTATTGATTTTTTCGCCGTTAAGCGTCATGGATAATAGCTGATTTTTTTCATCAAACTGCCATGAGCCCTTGTTTTCGGCTATCACACCTGCATTGGCAAGCGTATACGGTTGGGCGATGTTCCATTCGCCGTCGAGCAAAGCGCCCTCACCCCACAGAATCTGTCCGGCTTCAAGGCGGCGTTCGGCACGAGGCTCGACTATGCGCACTATCTCCCACTCGCCTTCAAGATCGGCGGCACTGAAACTGCGCTGGGGCACTCCTGCATAACGCTGGGGCGAAACCACAGGCCAGCCGTCGGGAGTGAAGAGTATGCGGCGCACATGTAGGTCCATCAAGGCGCTTTCGGAAGCGAGGCGTCCCTGGTGAGCCATGAAGTAATTGCCTTCACCGTCGGTAAACACTCCGCAATGGGCTGTGCCCACCCAGCCGTCATGGCTGTCAAAGCGGTAAGGAGCCGTGAGGATGGGGAAATTGTTGGTGGTGTCGCTCATCTCCTTGCCGAAGAAGTCGATGAAAGGGCCTTCGGGCTTGTCGGAGCGTCCTACTCTCACGTTATATGTGGTCATCAAAGGGTCGTAGGAACCGAAAAGGAAATATTGGCGTGACGGCTCGTGATATATTATCTCGGGGGCCTCGAGGTTGTGCACGCTATAGTCGGCACGACGAGCCACGAGGTGACCCTGGTCGCCGGCGTTCACGGGAAGACCTGTGGCGGGATTGAGCTCAACGCAGTAGAGTCCGCCGAAAAACGATCCGTAATGCATCCACCACTTGCCGTCGTCGGTCACGACCACCGAAGGGTCGATTGCGTTCATTACCGATGACTCGTCGGTGCGCACTACACAACCCTTGAGTTCCCAAGGGCCTTCGGGCGACGATGACTCGGCAAGACCTATATATGATGTGTTCTTTCCGAATGCCGACACACAGTAATAAAGGCGGAACTTATCGCCGTAAGGCATCATATAGGGAGCCCAGATGTTTTCGGCTCCATTGCCACCGGCATTCGACTTCACCCACTGAACAGCCTCGGCGGGAATTTCGGGCAAAGCCCATCCGAGAAACTCCCAGTTTACAAGGTCGGCTGAGCGACGCATCTGAATGAAGCCCATAGGCACGCCCTTCTCGGCAGCCTCCTGACGGTTCTCGGCAAAAATGGCATCGGTCGAATACATATAATAATAGTCGCCTACTTTACAGCACGCAGGATCGTGTACATTGTAAGTTCCCCACGATTTGTAGTTTTCCATTGACGATAAAGATCGGTAATCGTCGGCCCAAGGATTAGGAGCCGGGACGGGCTTGAACACATCGGCCCGACTGAATCCGGGCAGAAGCATCAAAACAACCGGCAATAAAGTTTTGCAAAGGTTTTTCATGAACAAAGTGTTTTTTTTAATTTCGGCACAAAATTACCTTTATATACAATATGAATGGTGGACATATCACTATTTAGGGTGGACAATGAGTGTAAATCGACACTAATCAAGTAGCGAAGCCCCTGATTTATGCCAAAATAAACATCTATTAGTATATATTTCAATTTAAAATTACTATCTTTGCACACTCTCGATTAACAACCGAATTCACAGTAACCCAAAACGAAATTGCCACTACCGCATACCATGATGAAATTACATCATTTTTGCATCCCGTACAGAGCGACGCTGGTTTTTGCAGTCGCCGTCATCGCCATATTAGCCACATCGGCAGCCAACAACAAGTCACAAGGATTTGCCGATGACTACAACTCCCGATACATAACAATCCACGAAGGACTGCCCCACAACTTTGTCGACGATATTTACCGCGACAACAATGGATTCATCTGGGTGGCGCTTAACGGAGGCGGCGTAGCGCGTTACGACGGTAACGACTTCGTTACATTCGGCCCCTCTTCATCGTTAAGGAAGATAAAGAGCAATTTCGCACAAACACTTAGCGGTGACCGTTTCAACCGACTGTGGACAGTGACCGACCGAGGCCTCGACATAATAGATATGGAGAAACTTTCATCTCTTGCCGAGGATGATCCCATTTTTGCGAAACTTGAGCAAGGCGACAGCCCTGTCGACATATCGAAGATTGATTTCGCGACAAGCGACAAAAACGGTAACATGTGGCTGCATGCCGACACCATAATAGCCAAAGTGTCATTTAACGATGACGGTTCAGTCAACCGCATTGCAACCTTGACCCACGAGCCCCTAAATGTATCGGTTCTAAAAATCAGGGACATCGAAGGCAACGGCGTTCTATGGACCTCAATAAACGGCAAGATAATGAACATCGAGGATCAAGGCGCTTCAATAGTATTGAAGCCGGTAGCCGATTGCCTGCAGCTCGATCCCCACACCTACGTGAGCGACTTCATCGCCAAGGGCGACAATGTGTGGATTTCAACCGATATCGGTCTTTATCGCTACGACCCGAGCGCCAATATGGTCAAGCGCTATGCCTATGACCCGGCCGACCCGCACTCACTCTCTCAGAACTTCATAACCGACCTCGACATAACATCCGACAAGCGGCTAATTGCCACCACTCTAAGGGGCATCAACATCTACAACCCCATTAATGACAACTTTGAACGCGTGGGCGATATGCCTCAGTCCGACCCCAAGGCGGTATTCAACAACAACTTCATCAACTGCATAGGTGTCGACAGCGACCGAATATGGTTTGGCACCGAAGGAGGCGGCCTGAACAAGTTTGTTCCGCGCAACATCTACATTACCGACATATTCCACGACCCTAACCGCGCGTCATCACTCTCCGACAATCCCGTCAATTCAATATATGAGGATGTCGACGGCACCGTGTGGATTGGAACGGTAGAGGGCGGATTGAACCGCGCTCACCGCGACATGAAGACATTTGACCATTTCACTGCCGAAAACGGGTCGATAACCCACAATTCGGTAAGTGCCATAACAGCCGACCGCGACGGCCGCCTATGGGTTGGAACGTGGGGCGGCGGTCTAAATGTAATCGATAGGAAGAACCCGTTGCACCATATCGAAACCATCAACTCAACCGACGACGGGCATCTCCCCATCGGCTATATAGGAGCATTGGCCTACGACTCAATCAACAACGGAATCTGGATAGGCTCAAACTTAGGATTATACTTCCGTGACCTAAAGACCGGCCGCATAACCGAACCGTTTAAAGGGGCGGCCGACGGCGTGCCAGGCACCCTCGGCATCGCAATCGACAAGAAGGGCCACCTGTGGGTGGGTTCGCTTAACGGCGTATATGACATAGTGCTCAACGAGCGCAAGCCCGACGGCACATTCACTTACCGTCACATCAACCACAAGCTAAACGACCCCAATTCCAAAGCCTGCGACAAGATAAGCTCAATCTACATGTCAGCCGACGGCTCGATGTGGTTCGGAACCAATGGAAATGGCATATACCGACGCGTCACCGACGAGAACGGTGAAAAGTTCGTAAACTATACCACCGACGAGGGAATGCCCAGCGACATCGTCAACGGAATCCTCGAGGACAACGACGGATATATGTGGATAAGCACCGCCAACGGACTCGCAAGGCTGAACCCCGGCGACGGCTCATTCATAAACTACGACCGCACCGACGGACTCACAAACGATCAGTTTTACTGGAATGCGACATGCCGGCTCAGCGACGGGCGGCTACTGTTTGGCACAGTCGACGGACTGATAAAGCTCGATGGAGTGGTGAAGAAGCCCAAGGAGCCTCACTATCCCGTGTACTTCACATCACTTTCAGTAGCCAATGAACCGGTATACGCCGGAAGTAAGATAACACCCCTCGACATATCGTCGACCAAGCATATAACCATCCATGAACGCGACAAGTCGTTCACCGTAGGATTCAGCGCGCTCGACTACGACCGTGACAATGCCGGACACTACAACTACCGTCTTGTGGGATTTGACGACAAGTGGATAACACTGCCGGTCGACCGCCGATATGTCACCTACACCAATCTCGAACCCGGAGTCTACAAGCTGCAGGTGCGTTACGTGCCCGAAGGCTCGCAACCCGACGAATCCGAGATTTCACAGCTCGTCATAACGGTAAAGCCCTACTTCTACCGCACTCCTTGGTTTATAATGATAATGATAATGCTTGTGGGCGCATCGGCTTGGCTCTTCCATTACTACCGCGTAAAGTCACTCACCAACCAGCGCACTCTGCTGCAGGCATCGGTTGAAGAGCGCACATCCGAAATAAGGCAACAGAAGCAGCTCCTTGAGGCTCGCGCCGTGGCCCTCTCGGAGCAAAACGACATGCTAAAGCGCAACAATGAGGAGATAACCGAGCAAAAGACTCAACTCATCGACATGTCACGCCGTGTGCAGGACCTCGCAATGGACCGCATATCGTTCTTCACCAACATAACCCACGAATTCCGCACGCCCATCACCCTTATCATAGGCCCCATACAGCGTGCGCTGAAGCTCAGCTACAATCCCCAGGTAATCGAGCAGCTCAACTATGTGGAACGTAACGCAAGATACCTGCTCAATCTCGTAAACCAGCTCATGGACTTCAGGAAAATGGAATCGGGAAAGATGGAAATCGTGCGCACTCGCGGCAACTTCGTCAAGATGGCCAACGAGATACTCACCCCCTTCCAACCTTTAGCAGCCGAGCGAAACATAACCCTGCGAAGCCTCTTTCACATCCCGCAGCCCGAACTTGACTTCGACGGTGACGCACTGCGCAAGGTCATAACCAACCTGCTCAGCAACGCTATCAAATTCACACCCGACGGAGGCACCGTAACGTTCTATGCCGCAATGCTGCAACAAAGCAAAAACACTCCGGAGCCCACACTATACTTAGACATCACCGACAGCGGAAACGGCATACCCGAAAGCGAAATCAACAAGGTATTCGACCGCTTCTACCAAGGCAAGAGCCAAATAAAGTATCCCATCCCCGGCTCATCGGGCAGCGGAATAGGACTCTATCTCTGCAAAAGCATCGTAGAACTCTTCGGAGGCTCGATATGGGCACGCAACAACCGCACCCACGGATGCTCGTTCCGTGTACTGATGCCCATGAGCAATGTCGAGGAGGCCACCAACAGCCCGCTGCCGGCTCCCACAGCACCCGCCTCGGTGCCCATGGTGCCGGTGATGCAGCCGTCGCCCGGCATCACCATCCTCGTAGTGGAGGACAACAACGACATGCGCCGGTTTATATGCTCCGTATTGCGCGACAAGTACAATCTGCTTGAAGCGTCCAACGGCGAGGAAGCCCTGTCGATACTACTATCCAATCAGGTCGACTTCATAATAAGCGACCTCATGATGCCCGTGATGGACGGACTCGAGCTGTCGCGCCGCGTCAAGGAGGACTTCGCCATATCCCACATCCCGTTCCTTATGCTGACGGCCAAGACGGGACAGGAGTCACGCCTTGAAAGCTACCGCGTAGGCGTCGACGAATACCTCTTGAAGCCCTTTGACGAAGAGCTGCTGCTCACCCGCATATCCAACATCCTTGAAAACAAGCGGCGCCATCAGTCCAAGTTCAACATCGACATGGATGTCAACGAACTTAACATCGAGGACGAGTCGCGCGACAAGAAGTTCATCGACCAGGTGATGGAAGTTGTCAAGAACAACTATAAAAACTCCTACTTTGAGGTGGGTGACTTTGCCGAGGCCCTCGGTATAAGCCGAAGTCTGCTCAACAAAAAACTACAGAATCTCACCGGACAATCGGCGACAAAATTCATGCGAAACTACCGCATGAGCATTGCTCGCGAACTCATACTAAAGAACCGTAAGACCCGCAACATGAATGTGTCGGAAATAGCCTATGAGGTAGGGTTCAACGACTCGAAATACTTCACTCGATGCTTCACCCGACAATTTAATGTAACGCCAAGCTCGATGCTAAACGGAGATGACACATAATAGCTCATAAAACCTTTAATATTAATCTATTACTAAAAATATACGAATCTATGAAAATTTTACATGTTGGCGATTTATCCTCATAATTTGTCTATTTGTCCACCATCGGACACATAGATATAAGTAATTTTGCACAGTTTGAAATTGAAGATTTACACCTTTATAAAACCAATTCCCAAAACGCGAATTTTAACCTGTTAAAGTACAGTATCCGGTGCGAAATTGAATAAGTTGCAGTGCTAAAAGCAAGACCTTATCAAAACAGCCTTGAGAATGAACTTTTAACCTAAAACTAAATATCAATTATGAAGACTAAAAAGTGGACGTCTTTTGCGGCAGCTATTGCTGTCCTCCTCTTAGGGTCATCATGCCAAGACTGGGGCGAAATGGACCCGGCGGCCGGCAATCAAGTGACGCCAACATTGGAAAACGTTGCTACGTTCTCCTTTGACGAGCCCGAGCTTGACCCGATTGTGTACAAAACGTATGCAAATGCCGACGGACAACTGCCTTCGGTGGTGGAAGATGACATAAAGGGAAATGTGCTTAGCCTCAACAACGGCTATGTGACCTTAAACAATCCTCTGAACTCAGTGAAAGTGCAGAAAGCGGTTTCAATGACCTTCTGGATGAAGCAGCCCCTGGTTGTGAATGTCGATGAAGAAGGCAACGAAACTACCGAGCCCCAGGATCTCACCGGTGCTCTTATTGCATTTGAAAATGAGAATGCGACCTCTAAGATGTTCTTCACCGCCAACGGCTGGATCAAATACAACGGCATGGACGGCGAGTGGGAGGATAACAATCCTGCAACTTATGCCACCGGCTACATCCCCGCAGGCGATTGGCATTATGTGGCGCTTATCATGCGCAATGACGGCTACGGACTATACGTTGACGGACAACAGAAGGTGGAGAAGAAAGTCACCGACTTCGACTGCTCAAAGATGGTGCAGTTCCTCAACAACGTAAGCAAGATGTATATAGGATCGACCGAAACTTCCAAGCCCTGGATGATTGACGACCTTAAGATATATCGCAACGAAATCACAGCCAAGGAAATCGCTCGACCCAACATCGGCAACGGCGGCGGTCAAGGCCCCGGTGGTGATGACAACAAGTTTGAGCCGATTGCTCCTATATTCTTCAACTCATTTGACGCCGGCATGAACGGATGCTCGATATACGGTGCAGGCTCAATAATATATAAGGGCGGTGCGTTTGGAAATGTATTCTCCAACGCAAGCGGCGCAATGCGCAGCAACTACCTTGTATTGCCCTCCAACGTGCTCGGTCAGTCGGCCGACACTCAGGCTCTCACAATAGGTGTATGGGTGAACCGCGGTAACGAAACAGAGTCTTCAGCCTACATGTGGGCACCTCTCTTCACCGCTTACGCATCCCACAACCCCACCGATAACGGAATGCCGATGCTCGCCTGCCAGTATCGCGGCGTGCTTCAGGTCAACTGCAACGGCTGGAGCGACTACACCGACGACCAGAATGTAAACAAGCAGAACATACTCTATCACGGCGAAAACGACTGGCTTGCCGACGGACAGTGGCACTACTACACTGCAGTGTTCACCCCCACAACGGCCAAGGTCTACATCGACGGCGAAATTGCCAATGAATGGGAAATCGACGGCACCAACAACACCGCCGCCGGCCTCTTCAGCAACGGCTCGGAACTCCAGTACATCTGCCTCGGCGGTAACCAGGCCTGGAACTGGGGCGACAACGACCCCGGATTCTGGTTTGACGACATCGCAATCTACAACCAGGAACTTTCAAAGGCTCAGATCAAGGCCATCATGGGACTCAAGACCAATGTAGCTTATGGCAACACATTCAGCAACGATGCCGACAACATGACCCTCAAGGGTGCCGGAACATTCGTTAACGATGAAACTCCCGGATTTGGCAAGATATTCCAGAATGCCGTAGGCGGTCTTCGCGAGAACTACCTCGTATTCCCCTCCGGAGCACTCTCCAAAGTTGGTGAAACCAAGGAAATGACCATCAACGTATGGCTCAACGCATCCAACGCAGGCGCATCCAACACCTACATGTGGTCGCCCGTAATGACCGGTTATGCCGAAGCTCCTGGTGGAAACGGATGCCCGATGTTTGCTTGCCAGTACCGCGGTGCGCTCATGATCAACAGCAATGGCCCCGACAACTCGGGCGACAACTGGTGTGACTACACCGACGCTCAGAATGTAGCAGGCACCAACCAGATTCTGCACGACGCCACCGACTGGCTCGTTGACCACAAGTGGCACCTGTACACAGCAGTGTTCACTCCTACCAGCGCTTTCGTATACTTTGACGGAGAACTTATCAACGAGTGGGCACTCGACGGTGAAAGCCGAGGACAGCAATGCGACCTTGAAACACTCTCGACACTCGGTTATGTATGTCTTGGAGGAAACCAAGCTTGGGGATGGGGCGACCCCGATCCCGGATTTGGATTTGACGACATCATGGTATACAATAAGGCTCTGTCACAGGCTGAGATAAAGCAAATCATGAATTTCAAGAAGTAAATAACTATAAATCTAAATACTGAATAATGAATAATAACAGCAAAACAGCAAAAGGATGGTGGAGCACAACGCTCCGCCACCTGCTGCCGACACTCATATTGATGCTGGTGGCTCAGAGTGCATTTGCTCAGTCAACGCAAGTCACCGGTACTGTCCTTGACGAAACCGGCGAGCCGCTGATTGGCGCCAGCGTAATCGAAAAAGGCACTGCTACAGGTTCCGCCACCGATTTCGACGGTAACTTCGTGCTCTTCGTTAAAGACCCCGCATCGGCTGTACTTCAGGTTTCCTATGTGGGCTATGAAACTCAGGATGTCGCCCTCAAGGGACAGACCAAGATTACAGTGACCCTCAAGGAGTCATCGGCTCTCCTCGACGAAGTCGTTGTCGTTGGTTACGGTCAGCAGAAGAAGGAATCGGTTGTGGGTGCAATCTCACAGGTTAATTCCGACGACCTCCTCGAAACTCCCGCCGCCAACCTCTCGCAGGCCATCACCGGTAAGATTCCCGGTGTGATCACCTCGCAGACTTCAGGTGCCCCCGGTGCCGACGACGCACAGATATTCATCCGTGGTCGCGCGACATTCGCAAGCGACGCACAGCCCCTCATCCTCGTGGACGGTATCGAGCGTTCATTCTCGCAGATCGCCCCCGACGATATCGAAACCATCTCGGTTCTTAAGGACGCATCGGCAACCGCCGTTTACGGTGTGCGTGGTGCTAACGGTGTAATGCTCATCACCACCAAGCGCGGTAAGGAGCAGAAGCCCGTAGTGAGCCTCACCGCCAACTGGCAGTTCCAGACTCCTACCCGCAAGGACACCTACCTTGACTCTTATCAGTCGGTAATGCTTCTTGAAGAGGCTCTCGCCAACGACGGCCTTCCCTCGCAGTACTCAGCCGCCGACATCGAAATGTATCGCAAGTCGGTTGCAGGTCAGCTCAGCGGTCTTGACGCTCTGCTCTACCCCAACGTTGACTGGTATGACGAAGTGTTGAAGTCATCGGCTCCCGCACAGCGTTACAACGCAAGCGTGCGCGGTGGTACAAAGCGCATGCGCTACTACGCATCACTCGAATACTACAACCAGGGTTCGCTCTTCAAGGAACTCTCCAACGACCCCTACGGCAACCCCTCAAGCCTCCACTACCGCCGCTACGGCTTCCGTGCCAACGCCGACTTCTTCCTGTCAAAGGATCTTACTCTGTCGGTTAACTTCGGTACCCGCTTCGAGGAGCGCAAGGGTCCCAACTCCAGAGAAGAAGACAAACACAGCGAAATATATTATCAGGCCAACCACATACCCGGATGGCTCTTCCCCGTGGCCTATCAGGCTCAGAACGGTGAAACCACCAAGACTCTCTACGCAGGTACCTCACAGTATCAGCTGAACCCCTACGCGATTCTTGCCGAATCGGGTTACTACAAGGGCGTGAACACCGTGAACGAAACCAACTTCATCGCCGACTACAAGATGGATTGGCTCACCCCCGGCCTCAGCGCACGCGCCATGATGTCATTTGACTACGAGAACTATCACCGTTCACTCTACAGCAAGTCGTTTGCAACCTACGAGCTCATGAAGGACAACAACGGTGTTCCCTACGATCCCACTTCGATCGACTCTTACAACCGCTTCAACTCCGACGGTACGCTCGCTCACTCACGCAGCAGCTTCACCCTCTACAAGCTCTACATGGAGGCTCAGCTCAACTACAAGCGCATCTTCAACCAGGTGCACGATGTTACGGCAATGGTGCTCTACATGCAGAATGACTTCCGTCGCCAGAGCGAACTCGCTCACCGCTACCAGGGTGTTGTAGGTCGTGTGACTTACGGATACGACAACCGCTACCTCGCCGAAATCAATGTCGGTTACAACGGTTCCGAGAACTTCGCCAAGGGTCGCCGCTTCGGTTTCTTCCCCGCATTCTCTCTCGGTTGGCGCATCGCCCAGGAGTCGTTCATGGAAAATACCCGCAACTGGCTCGACAACCTCAAGCTCCGTGCAAGCTACGGTCAGGTAGGTAACGACTCTTACAGCCAGCGATTCCTCTACGAGCAGAAGTGGTCACAGATCGGCAACGACTACTACTTCGGTACTTCAGGCCAGACCGGTATCTTCGAGCAGCAGTATCCCAACTACGCAGTTACCTGGGAGCGCGCCCACAAGTACAACGTAGGTCTTGAATTCGGACTGTTCAACAGCACCTTGACCGGTAACATCGACTACTTCTACGAGAAGCGTAACGACATCTTGACCGAATACCTCACCCGCCCCTGGTGGTTCGGTGTATATTCGGCAGCTGGTAACCTCGGTAAGACAACCAACCAGGGTTATGAAATCGAACTTCACTACAACAACTCTATAGGTCGTGACTTCAACTACTCGGTAGGTCTTACCTACTCTCACGCCAAGAACAAGATCGTGGCTATGGACGAGCCCGCCAACAAGACCGGATACCGCAAGCGTGAAGGTCATGCTATCGGCCAGTTCTTCGGACTCATCGCCGACGGATTCGTAACTCAGGCCGACCTCGACGGCGGCAAGCTCCCCGTGTCGACATTCGGCGACGTGAAGGTCGGTGACCTCAAGTACCGCGACATGAACGGCGACGGATTTATCGACGACCGCGATGAAACATTCATCGGCTACAGCGACATCCCCGAAAACACTTTCGCACTCACTCTCGGTGCCAACTGGAAAGGCATTGGTTTCAGCGTGATGTTCCAGGGTGTTGACCACGTGAGCCGTTACTACGACGCCGAGGCAATGTACGCATTCGTTAACGGCGGTAAGGTTAAGGAACACCACCTCGACCGTTGGAACCCCGCATTGAGCGAAGCTCAGAACCTTGCTCAGGCCAAGTATCCCTTGCTTCACTACGACAGCAACGGCAACCACAACCAGCGTCAGAACTCATTCTTCCTTAAGAACGGTTCATTCTGCCGTCTGAAGAACATCGAGCTCTCCTACACTCTCCCCGAGAAGTGGACCAAGCACGTGTTCATGAGCCAGTGCCGCTTCTATGTGAACGCCAACAACCTCATAACCTGGGACCATCTTGATGGACTCACCGACCCCGAAAGCAGCGGCTCCAACCGTTACCCCATCTGTAAGACCGTTAACTTCGGTGTAAACATTCAATTCTAATTGCCTTATGATTATTATGAAAAAAACAATCCAAAATATAGCTGCTGTGGTGCTTCTCGGCTCAACAATGTCGCTCGCTTCTTGCGGTGACTTCCTTGAGAAGCAGCCCTCCAACGAGCTCACCGAGGACAAGACCTACGGAAACTGGAGTATGTTTGAGTACTTCCACAACGACACTTACAACTTCCTCCGTCACGGAGCTCTGCGCATCGGTAACTCTTGGCTTGATTCAGCAACCGACCTTGCTGAAACATCCTACTCCAACGGTGGTACACGCACTTCGTTCAACATCGGTAACTACTATGCCGGTGGCGGCGCCGACGAGCTCACCTCTACTTGGGAGTCGCGCTATCGCGGAATCCGCAAGTGCAACCGTGTAATCACAGGCATCGACCGCGTGCCCTTCGACATCACCAAGACCGAGGAGGAGAACCTTGCCCTCCGTCGCACAATGGTGGCCGAGGCCCGTGCATTCCGCGCCTACTTCTACTGGGAAATGTTCCTCCGCTACGGTCCTATACCCATCATCAAGGAGGTTCTCGATCCCGAAGAGGACATGATTACACCCTACACCAAGCGCCCCACTGTAAAGGAGTATGTTGTTGACTTCATCCTCAACGAACTCAAGGAGGCCGAGCCCGACATGCTTCCCTACGAAGAAGCCTTCGTGTCGACCAAGAGCGGTCGCCTCTCTCAGCCCATGGCACGTGCGCTTGCATCACGCATCAAGCTCTACATGGCATCGCCCCGCTACGCGGCTCAGTCAGGCATAACCTGGCAGGATGCTGCCGACGCTGCCAAGAGCTTCATCGAGGACTACGGCGCTAACTTCGCCCTCTATCAGGAGGACAACATCCCCGGTGGAACCAACTATCGCAACGCAGTGCTCCGCACTCACTACACCGGTAATAACCATGAGGTAATCTTCTTCCGCAACGATGTTACCATCGGATGGGGAGGCATCAGCCTCGACTCTCCCGTAGGCGAAGGCGGCTCGGGCGGTAACTGTCCCTCGCAGAATCTTGTCGACATGTATGACATGGCCGACGGTTCGTCACCCTTCGCTCAGTATGACCTCACCGGTGCTCCGGTATATGTCAACGGAACTCCCACCGTCAATCCCGCAAGCGGCTACAACGACGAGGCTATGTGGAGCAACCGCGACCCGCGCCTCGAAGCTACAGTGCTTCACCACGGATTTGCCTGGGGTAACAGTACCGTTCGTCCCGACAATCGCATCAACGTAATATACGGTATGGCCGACAACCCCGCAGGTAACGCCAACTCGACCCCCACAGGCTACTACATGGCCAAGTACATTCCCGCCGAAATCCTTTCGGGTACTCACGCAGGTAGCGCCTACCGACTCTGGACCATCATCCGCTACGCCGAGATTCTCCTCAACTACGCCGAGGCTCTCAACGAAGCTCAGGGTCCCTCAGCTACAGTGTTCGACCTCCTCGACCAGATTCGTCACCGCGCAGGCATTACCGGTAACGTTGCCGACCGCGCCGACCTTCAGGATCAGGATGCTCTCCGTCGATTCATCCGCAAGGAGCGCACTGTTGAGTTCGCGTTCGAGGAGCATCGTCCTTGGGATGTTCGCCGCTGGAATGTGGCTGTAGAGGCTCTCTCTCGCCCCATCTACGGTGTTACGGTGACCCGTGTTGGAAACGCTACCGATGCCGACTACGACTTCGTACCCGGCAACTACAAGATCACCCGCAAGGTGGCTCAGGCTCGCGTTTTCGACGAAAAGATGTACCTCTATCCCATCCCTGAGGAGGAAGTATGGAAAACCGGTCTTGAAAACAATCCCGGATGGTAAAAATCTTAAATCGCTTTATTTTTAGACCAATTATGGATAACATCATAAAATATTTGTCAGCTAAAGGTAAATACCTTCTGACCGCAGTGCTTCTGGGCAGCACGCTCGCTATGTCGGCTGCCGGAGGTCGAGAAGTAAAGGGTCGCGTTGTCGATCCCGAAGGCAATCCCATTCCGGGAGCTGTGGTAAACCTTGCCGAGCAGAGCCGCATCGTGCTCACCGACCAGGACGGTAACTTCGTCCTCAAGGATGCCGGCTACGACGATGAAGTCAACGCAAAGTGCATCGGCTTCCTCACCAACATCGTGACAATCGAGGATCTTGACACTCCCCTCGTCATAACTCTTGAACCCGACAACGACGCTTACGCTCACCTCCGTCAGGTAGCTTTCGCCGAGAAGCCCTCAAAGTTCATGACCGAGTCTACCTCAATGGTGACCGGACAGGAGCTCCAGCGCTATCCCGTGACCGTGCTCCAGAACGCCTTCAACTCACTCCTCACCGGTGTACAGACCTATGAGGCATCATCCGAGCCCGGTTGGTCGGAAACCGCAATGTACATCCGCGGTGTCCGCACCCTCAACTCGGCTGCCCGCAGCCCGCTGGTAATCGTGGACAACGTTGAGCGTGACATCTCGTTCCTCGATGCATTCCCCATCGACAACGTGACAGTGCTCAAGGATGCTGCCGCTACCGCTCTCTACGGTATGCGCGGTGCCAACGGTGTCATCCTCGTAACCACCAAGCGTGGCGACGCCGGAAAGACCAACATCGAGTTCACTCAGGAAATAGGATTCCAGACTCTTACCGGAAAGGTTGAGAACCAGAACTCCTACAACATCGCCCTCACCCGCAACCAGGTGCGTTACCTCGACGGACGCGAGCCCCTCTACACCGCCGAGCAGATTGAGAAGTATCGTCGCGTAAGCAACGGTGAAACTCTCGACGGCATGGACCGCTACCGCTACTTCAACACCAACTGGTTTGATGTTCTCTATCGCGAAACTGCTCCGGTAGTTAAGACCAACCTCCAGATTTCAGGTGGTAACAACCGCGCCCGCTACTACGTGTCGTTCTCTTACCTCCGTCAGGAAGGTATGTGGAACAGCGAAGGTACCAAGTTCAACGACCGCTTCACCACCCAGCACACTCTCAACCGCTGGAACCTCCGAAGCAACCTCGACATCAATGTCAACAAGTATCTCCGCGTAGGTCTTGACCTTGGAGGCCGTATCGACAACATCCTCCAGCCCACCACCCGTGTGTTTGACCTCACTACATTCGGTGCCGTGGAGGCCGACCCCATGCGTCCCGTCTACTGTCCCAACGGCGAGCTCTATGTCGACGGTAGCGCAAGCAACCCCATCTACCAGCTCGGTTCATCGGGTCAGGAGCGTAACCGCCGCCGCCAGCTCTACTCTACATTGAACGTTAACGGCGACCTCAGTCCCATCACCAAGGGTCTTAGCACCAACCTCGTCATAAGCTTCGATGCATTCGATGTATTCCAGTCGACTCAGACCAATGGTGTCGATGCCTACAGCTACGACTTCACCAACATGGCCGTGACCGATGTAAAGGACTTCACCTATACTCAGACCCGCAAATACTCGGAGCTCACTAACCCCTCGGCTAACGAGCGTGCCAACTCCTGGACCATCAACCTCCGCTACGGATTCCGCTACGACCGCACATTCGGCAAGCACCACATCGATGCCAACGCATTTGTGCGCACCTATCAGCAGCGTCTTAACGTGCGTGAGGCCAACTCCGACAACGGTATGTACTCATCTGACCGTTACCTCTCTTGGAACGGTGCCGCAACCTATATCTTCGACAACCGCTACGTGATCAACGGAAGCATCTCGCGCATGGGTAACGATAACTTCACACCCGACAACCGCTGGGATACATTCTGGGGCGTAGGTGCAGCATGGGTGGCTTCGGAAGAGTCATTCCTCCGCAACGACAACATCAACCTCCTCAAGCTTCGCGCAAGCTACGGTAAGGCAGGTATGAGCGACACCGGTGCAGGCCGTTATCCCTACCAGTCGACCTACTCGTCCAACGGTGGATACGGATTCGGTGAAAACAGTGCAACTTGGATTCCCGGTTACATCGAAAGTGCCGCCGGTAACCCCAACAACAAGTGGGAAATCTCCAAGATGGTAAACGTCGGTCTTGACTGGGACTTCTGGGGCAAGAAACTCTACGGTTCATTCGACATGTTCAAGGAGTGGCGTAGCGACATCCTCGTCGACCGCACCACCAATCCCGCAATCCTCGGTATCACATTTGCCAAGGACTCCTACGGTAAGGTTGAGTCAAAGGGTCTTGAGCTTACAATAGGCCACACCAACAAGATTGGAAAGGTAACCTACTCTATCGAAGGTCTTCTCTCGTGGAACACCAACAAGATCACCGAGATGGACGAGCCCGAACCCGCTGTCGAGTGGCAGCGCAAGACCGGAAAGCGCATCTTTGACTACGCTTCGGTGTCATCGCTCTACGAGTGGGAAAACCGCTCGGCAATCGGTGGATGGAATCAGTACCGCTTCGTGCAGTGGGCATCGGATCCCAACCTGATTTCAACCTCTCAGCAGGATGCAATCGATCACCCCGAAAAGTATCCCTACAACTCTTTCTCGGGTGGTGGCCAGAAACTCGGTACCGCAGTGTTCAAGGACCTCAACGGCGACCGCATAATCGACTCTCGCGACATGGAGCCCTTCGGCTACACAATCATCCCCGAATTGACTCCCTCGATCTCACTGTCGGCTCAGTATGCCGGATTTGACCTCCGCGTCATCGGTACAGCCTACCTCAACCGTTCAGTGTTCCTGTCACCCTCTATGACCTTCTCGGAATGGGGTTCCAACAACTCAACCCACGCTGTAAAGGACGCTTGGGGTTACTACACCGACGATCCCAACGACCCGCGCAACATCAACGCAAAGTATCCCCGTCTGAGCTACTCGTTCAACACCGAGGACTCTTCACGTGACAACGGTTCTTACCAGAACGACATCTGGATCATGAACGGCGACTACTTCGCACTGCGTAACATCGAGTTCGGATACTCACTTCCCAAGAAGCTCATCGCTAAGGCTTACATGACTCGTTGTCGCGTTTACTTCAGCGCTTACAACATCGCCACATTCAGCCATCTCCCCAAGGGTATGGACCCCGAGAAGCCCATGTCTTACTGCTGGTGGTATCCCAAGACCCGTACATTCTCTTTCGGTTTAAACGTTGCATTCTAATTCATGAAAATTACAGAACTTATGAAATTCAATAAAATAGCATTATACGTAGCTGCGGTGCTCTCCTTCGGGGGGGCATCATGCAGCGACTACCTCGACAAGGAGGTTGACCTCACCCTGCAGGCCGATAACGTGTTCTCCGACTTTGATCGCACACGCGGATTCCTTGCAAAGATGTATGACAATTGCTTGCCCGACGCTTTCCGTGGCTATAGCGACACCCAGTTCCGCCTCTCGGGCGACTGTATGACCGACAACGCTGTCGACTACTGGGGTGTGGCTCGCTACCACTCGGTTATGGCCGATGCTTACGACGCCACCAACCACTGGTTTGCCAACGACTATTGGACTTCGCGTTATGCAGCCATCCGCTCATGCAACCAGTTCCTCACCAACGCTCGTCCCGACGTTATCGGTAACGCCGAGAAGCCCGGCGACGACAACCGCCTCTACGACCGTATGATTGCCGAGGCTCACATGCTCCGCGCCATCATGCACTTCGACCTAATCTGCTGGTTTGGCGACACTCCCATGGTGACCGACGACGAAAACGGCGCTCCCATCATCCTCACTCCCTCATCGGTGATTCCCGAGCGTATGCCCGCAGCCGATGCCTTGAAGTGGATTGCCGACGAGTGCGACAAGTACAAGGATGCTCTTCCCTTCCGCTATGCAAGCGAAAATGAAAACTGGGGTCGTGTAAACGGTGCTGCCGCTTACGCTCTCAAGGCCCGTGCGCTTCTCTATCGCGCATCGCCCCTCCACAACCCCGGCAACGATCAGGCCCGCTGGACCGAAGCAGCTAACGCAGCTCTCGACTTCATCAACGCCAACAATCGTCAGAGCAACCCCTACCGCCTCTACACTACTCCCGACAACGATCCGTCGAAGAACTACTATCAGTGCTTCACCACCAACCCCTCTCACAACAACGAGTACATCCTGAGCCGTTCGACCTGGAACACCCTCAACCTCGTGTTCTTCAACGCTCCTTGCGGATTCACCGGAGCCATCAGCGCAACCGGATACCTCAATCCCACCCAGAACCTCGTTGACGCTTACGAAACTGCCAACGGACTCCCCATCGACCAGGACCCCTCCTACGACGAGCAGAATCCCTACGTTAACCGTGACCCCCGTCTTACCCAGACAATCATCCACCACGGCATGATCTGGGGTGTGGGCAGCGAGGCCCGTCCCGTCGATGTTAACAACGACGAAGGCCGTGTTGGTGCCGACTACGCTCGTGGTAACGGCGGTACCGCCACCGGTTACTACTCGATGAAGTACACTCACAACATTCCTTGGGACGGTACCGTTAACTCGGTTCAGGTGGCTTGCCCCATCTTCCGTTACGCCGAGATTCTCCTTAACGCTGCCGAGGCCCTCAACGAGGCAGGTCGCACAAGCGAAGCCTACGACTACGTTGACCAGGTACGTGCTCGCGTTAACATGCCTTCGCTCCGCTCTCGCGGACTCGACCAGTCGGCTCTCCGTGAGCGCATCCGCAACGAGCGCCGCATCGAGCTCTGCTTCGAGGATCACCGCTTCTTCGACGAGCGTCGCTGGAAGCTCTTCGACGAAAACCGCAACGCAGCTGCCGAGTCATCGCTTCCCCGCTACCGTCAGGTGTTCACTCTCTACGGTGTTGAAGTGCGCGAAAACACCAACACTACCTTCAACTACGGCACAAGCCGCGTCGATGGTCGCCGCACATTCAACAGCCCCAAGAACTACTTCTTCCCCATCCCCTACGATGAAGTGCGCAAGGCAGGTATCGTACAGAACCCCGGTTGGGAACTTTAATAATGTTAGCTTTAACACACTAATACTTTCAAGAACAAAATGAAACTAACCAAAATATTGCTATATAGCACATTGTCAGCAGTCGCCCTATTCATGGGCGCCTGCAACGACGATGACGACATAGTATTTGTCGATGGCGAGAACGTGGCCGTGGCAATGCCCGAAGCTACCGAGGTAGGAGCTACCTACATTGCGCTCAGCACCAACTTCGACACTCGCGCCAATGCTGTCTACACCAACGCAGGCTACTGCTATAGCCTGAAGCCTAACCCCACCATCTACGGTACAGTAATCAAGGGCGAAGTCAACGACAACGTTGTCACTGCAACTCTCATGGACCTCGTGCCCAACACTACCTACTACGTGAAGGCCTTCGTGAGCGAATACAAAGGTCACGCCGTCTACTCTCAGGAATTTGAAGTAACCACTGCCGAAGGCACTATGGACGAGCAGCTCGCTTCCTATCGCGGCCCTCAGCACCCCGACTACTATGTCGACCTCTCCGGTTGGGATCAGCGCGACAAGTGGAACCTCGCCAACGTTCACGACCCCAGTGTTGTGAAAGCCGACGACGGTTACTACTACATGTATCAGACCGACGCTTCCTACGGTAACGCACACGTAGCTGGCGGACACTTCCACGCTCGCCGCTCCAAGGATCTCATCAACTGGGAATACCTCGGCGGAACAATGTCGGAACTCCCCGGATGGGTAATCCCCAAGCTCAACGAGATTCGTGAGGCTATGGGACTCCCCGCAGTTACTCCCAACGCTAACGATTTCGGTTACTGGGCTCCCGTGGTGCGCCGCATCAACAGCGGCCTCTACCGCATGTACTACTCTATCGTGTGTCCCGGCACTCTCAATGGCGACAACTCTTGGAGCGAACGCTCGTTCATCGGTATGATGGAGAACAGCGATCCCGCCAACAACGACGGTTGGGTCGACAAGGGATATGTAATCACCAACGCTTCCGACAAGGGTCTCAACTTCAACATCGCCCCCAACGACTGGGCCAACTGCTACTACAAGTGGAACGCCATCGACCCGGCCTACATCATCGCCGACAACGGTGAGCACTGGCTCATCTACGGTTCTTGGAACTCGGGTATCGCAGCAGTGCAGGTTGATGCCGCTACCGGAATGCCCTTAAACGCACTCGGCAACCCCTGGGGCGACGACGATGCCGCAATCGCCAACTACGGACAACTCATTGCAACCCGCCAGATGGGCAACCGCTGGCAGGCTTCCGAAGGTCCCGAAATCATCTATCGCGACGGCTACTACTACCTCTTCCTCGCTTACGACGCTCTCGATGTTGCCTATAACACTCGTGTCGTTCGCTCTACTTCAATCACAGGTCCCTACGTAGGCATCGACGGAACCGATGTCACCAACACCGGTGGCGATGCACTCCCCGTAGTAACCCATCCCTACAAGTTCAGCAACAGCAACGGCTGGGTAGGTATCGCCCACTGCGCTGTGTTCGATGACGGAAACGGCAACTGGTACTACGCTTCTCAGGGCCGACTCCCCGCAGGTGTCAACGGCAATGAGTTCAGCAACGCCCTCATGACAGGTCACGTGCGCAAGATTCGCTGGACCAACGACGGATGGCCCCTCGTGATGCCCGAGCGTTACGGTGCAGTGCCCGATGTTCCCATCACCACCGAGGAGCTTCTCGGAACTTGGGAGCACATCGACCTCAGCTACGCCTACGGTACTCAGAAGGAAGCCGCTCCCATGGTACTGACCGCCGACCACAAGGTTGCTTCAGGTCCCTGGGAAGGCAGCGACTGGGAATACGATGCCGAGAATCAGATTCTCACAATCAACGGCGTGGAGCTATACATCCAGCGCGAGTGTGATTGGGAATCCGAGGAGAGAAAAGCCACAATCGTATATGCCGGTGTTACCGCCGACAAAACTTATTGGGGTAAAAAATCATAATAATCAATAGATACAATTTTTCTCCACTTTTAAAATCGTTTCAATTGAAAGAAAGCGTCGAGCCGCGGAGGCCCGGCGCTTTCGCCGTATAATAGATATTCAAGCTGTCAATGTCGTGTCACACCTGCTCGAGTGCCTGGGCTATGTCGGCGATCAGGTCGTCGGCATGCTCCGTTCCTATCGACACCCTCACCGTGCCGGGGGTTATTCCCTGCTCGGCGAGCTGCTCCTCGTTGAGCTGCGAATGTGTCGTCGATGCCGGATGTATCACAAGGCTCTTGGCATCGGCCACATTGGCAAGCAGCGAGAATATCTCCAGTGAGTCGATGAAGCGGTGAGCCGCCTCCTTTCCGCCGTCGAGTTCAAATGTGAATATCGAGCCTCCTCCGGCAGGGAAATACCTTTTGTAAAGCTCATGGTCGGGATGTCCGGCAAGCAGCGGGTGATTGACACGCTTCACCTTGGGATGTGAGGCAAGATACTCCACCACCTTGCGCGCATTTTCACTGTGACGCTCGACTCTCAGCGACAATGTTTCCACACCTTGCAGCAACAGGAAAGCATTAAAGGGGCTTATCGTAGCGCCGGTGTCACGCAACAGCACCGCACGCACACGCGTCACGAAGGCTGCCGCTCCGGCCGCATCGATGAAGCGCACACCGTGATACGACGGCTCGGGCTCGGTAAGCTGCGGAAACTTGCCCGAAGCCTTCCAATCAAATCGTCCCGAATCGACAATCACGCCGCCCAGCGATGTGCCGTGACCGCCCAAGAATTTGGTTGCCGAGTGAACCACTATGTCGGCGCCGAGCTCGATTGGCCTCACAAGATAGGGTGTGGCAAATGTGTTGTCGACAATAAGCGGGATGCCGTTACGGTGAGCCGCCTCCGCTACGGCCTCTATGTCGATGATGTTGGAATTCGGATTTCCGAGCGTTTCTATGAATATCGCCTTGGTCGCGGGAGTTATCGCCTTCTCGAAGTTGCCGACATCGCTCGGGTCGACAAATGTCGTCGTCACCCCATAGGAGGGCAGTGTGTGGTCGAGAAGATTGTAACTGCCTCCGTAGATTGTCTTGGCCGCCACAATGTGGTCGCCGCTGCGCGTTATGTTGAGCAGCGCGTAAGTTATTGCGGCGGCTCCGCTTGCCACAGCCAGTGCGGCAACACCGCCTTCAAGTGCGGCGATGCGCTTTTCAAGTACCTCTTGGGTGCTGTTGGTGAGCCGACCGTAGATGTTGCCTGCGTCCTGAAGGGCAAACCTCGCCTCGGCCTGCGCCGAATTTTCAAATACGTAGGATGTCGTCTGATATATCGGTACTGCGCGTGCGCCGGTTGATGAATCGGGTGTTTCCTGTCCCACATGAAGCTGAAGAGTTTCAAAGTGTAGTCTGTTTCTGTCTAAAGCCATTGTTGTATCAATTTTTAGTTGTTGTTTATGCTGCAAATTTACATGTGCCCGATTTTTTATTCAATAAAACCGCATTACTTTGGAATAAATGACTAATTTTGACCTCAAAACATTGAAATATGTTTCCTATGCCGCCCCGTCGGCCCGAAAAAACAGAATAAATCATCATGACACCCACCGAATCCATCGACAATGTCGACCTCGACATCCTTCGTGCATTGCAAAGTGACGCACGACTCACCGTGCGACAGATAGCCATGCGTGTTCACCGCTCTCCCACCCCGGTATTCGAGCGGCTCCGTCGCCTTGAGTCGCAAGGCTACATACGCCGTTATGTCACAGTCCTTGATGCCGACAAGCTCGGACAGGGATTTGTCGTGTTCTGTCAGGTGAAGCTGCGTCACATCAACCGTGACATCGCCAACGACTTCATGTCACGCATCCTGGCAATGCCCGAGGTCACCGAGTGCTACAACGTGTCGGGAGCCTGCGACTATCTCCTCAAAATCTATGCGCCCTCCATGAGCGAATACCGTGACTTCCTCCTCAACAAGCTTGGCGCCATCGAGTCGCTCGGCTCGGTGGAGTCAACCTTCGTCATGTCGGAGGTGAAACACAACTACTCAATACCCATTTAGACCCTGCACCCCAATATTTGAACCGGCTCTAAATGAATGTGCATCTAAGTTAACAATTGCTATAAGCATCAACTTTGCCATAATCCGATGTGTTTACATAGCTGAAACTCTTAAAAACTCTCGATTATGGAACTGAATAAGGAAAACCTTTCAAAGCAGGCCGCTGAAATATCAAAGAACGCGGCCGATGTAAGTGTCGATGCGGCAAAAGTGAGTGCCGAAGCCGCTGCTGAAGCAACTAAGGATGCCGCCGCAGGTATCAAGGACGCTGCCGCCGACAAAATCAATGACGCAAAAGACGCTGCTGCCGATAAAATAAACGATATTAAGGACGCTGCCGCCGACAAGCTGGGCGACCTCAAGGATCAGGCTTCCGACAAGTTTGACGACCTGAAGGACAAAGCCGCCGACCTCACATCGCAGGCTGCCGACAAGCTCGGCGACCTCAAGGACCAGGTAGCTGAAAAGAGCGGAAACATTCTCGACCACGTGAAGGACATTGCCGCCAACGCACTCGACTCCACAGCCAACGCCGCCCACTCCCTCGCCGACAAGCTCAAAAACTAAACTTGTCACTTCGAGTTTTGAAAACAAATACAACGCTGTGTCATTAATTGATGGCACAGCGTTTTTCATCGGCACCCTCGCCGTTTTTCACAATAATTTCCACTGTTCATTTGTTATAGTAGTGATGGATGCTGTAAAAATATGGGGCAAGACCCTACGCGCCGCCATGCGGCTGAACGTGGTGAAAGTGTCACGAGCCGAGTTCCTTGAAAAAGAGCTCGGACACTACTGTGCGCCCGCGACAATCGAAAAAATAATCTCCGGCGAAGAAAAAACCTACAATCTCATCCCCATCGAAACACTTGACCACGTAGCCGCCGGTTGCATAAACTACCAGACTACCGTTGCCTGCTCTATTGCCGCCGTTGCCGGAGTGCCCGGTGGACTCGGACTCGCACTGGCCATTCCCGCCGACCTCGCGCAATTCTACGGCAACATCCTCGCCCTGAGCCAGAAGCTGATGTACATCTACGGTTGGCCCGACATCCGCGACAAAAAGGGTGAAATCGACGACGCGACCCTCCAGGTGCTCACACTATTCGTAGGCGTGGCCATGGGCTGCAAGGAGGCCGGCAAGGCCATCAACGCAATCCTCGCCAAACTATCCGACCAGCTCATCCGCAACATCCCCGAAAAACTCTTCACCCACAGCGCCTTCTACTCCGTCGTGCGACAAGTCGCATCATGGATAGGCATAAAAATATCAAAGGAAAGCCTCGCCAAAGGCATCGGCAAAGCAGTTCCCCTAATCGGCGCACCCATAAACGCCGGCATGACCTACTACACCTTCAAGCCCATGGCCAACCGCCTCAAGAAGCACCTCCGCTCCCAAGCATTAACGAATATTGGATAACTTGGTCTAAAACTTTGTTAAAAACGCCTTCCTTTTCACACAATTCTTAAAATCTCAGGATTTTTAGCTAAATTTGATAACACATTTAATAAATCACCATTAACTTAACCATATCATTACACAATGAACATCAAACATCTTTCAATGGGAGCCGTGGCGGTAGCCTTATCCGTGGCAGCCTCGGCACAAAAGCCCATGACAGCCCCTCAAGGCGGCAAGCCGATCAGCGACGAGCTGATTGGTATCTTCTTTGAGGACATCAGCTACTCGGCCGATGGCGGTTTGAACGCCAACCTGGTTCAGAACGGCTCTTTCGAGTACAGCCCAATGGTTCGCGACGGATGGGGACCCGGCACCTCTTGGCGCTTCCTCCGTCCCGGTCACTCAGCCGGCTACATCGTTGACGGTCATCAGAACCCCATCCATGCCAACAATCCCACCTATATGCGCATCTATGCCGAGCGCATCGGTCACTACGAAGATTACGACGGATGGACCGGTGTCGGCCTGATGAACAACGGCTTCAACGGCATGAACGTGAAGGCCGGTGAAAAGTATGACTTCAGCATCTTCATGCGCAATGTCAGCGGTAAGGCAAAGCCCGTACGCATCGTATTGGCAACCCCCGGCCGCAAGCCCACGGTACTCGCCGAAACCACCATCAATGTATATGACAAGGAGTGGCAGAAGTACACTGCCGTACTCACTCCCTCGGAGAACTGCCCCGATGCCGACCTGCAGATACTCATGCTTGAGAAAGGCGAGTTGGACATCGACATGGTTAGCCTCGTACCCCAGGACACCTATCACGGACATGGCATACGCAAGGATTTGGCCGAAGCTTTGGAAGGCCTGAATCCCCGCTTCATGCGATTCCCCGGCGGTTGTGTGGTTCATGGCGGTGGCGACGGATTCTGGGACACCTATCGTTGGAAGACCACCGTCGGACCCAAGGAAACCCGCAAGTCACTCAAGAACACTTGGGGCTACAACCAGAGCATGGACATCGGTTACTTCGAGTATTTCCAGCTCTGTGAGGACATGGGCATGCAGCCGCTTCCAATTCTGCCGTGCGGCGTAAGCTGTCAGGGCGTAAACGGTGGCTGGGGCATGAAGAACCAGGCCCAGGAAGTCGTTGCTATGGAGGATATGGACGAGTGGGTACAGGATGCCCTTGACCTCATCGAGTGGGCCAACGGCGATGTCAACACCAAGTGGGGTGCCGTTCGTGCCGCTGCAGGCCATCCCGAACCCTTCAACCTGAAGTATCTCGGCATCGGTAACGAAGAGAAAATCACCCCCGAGTTTGCCGAGCGCTTCAAGTATATGTACAACAAGATAATGGAGAAGCACCCCGAAATTGTAATCGTGGGTACTGCCGGTCCCGGCTCACATCCCGGAAATCCCGACTACGAGAACTCTTGGAAGCTGGCTGAAGAAATCGGTCTTCCCATCATTGACGAGCACTACTACGATCCCCGTCAGCAGTACATCGATTCACGCCAGTACGACAGCGACTTCTACAAGGACAAGAAGTGCAAGGTATATCTCGGCGAATACAGCGTAAAGGACCACAGCCACGGCGAGAAGAACCAGTGGGGCGACGCCCTTGCCGAAGCCATCTACCTGCTGCATGTAGAGCGCAACGCCGACAAGGTAGTGATGACCTCCTACGCACCTCTGTTTGCCTACAAGCACAACACCAACTGGAACCCCAACCTGATTTACTTCGACAACGAGCGTCCCTTCCTCACCTGCAGCTACTACGTACAGCAGATGTTCGGACAGTCGAGCGGTCAGTACTTCTACGGCGACTGCGTGAAGTTTGCCGATGGCGACGACGAGTTCAAGAACCATCTCTTGGGACAGTCGGTGATTCTGAATGTCAACAAGCGCGAGCTCTATGTCAAGTTGGCCAACATGACCGATGCGCCCAAGTCGGTAAATATCGACCTGTCACGCTTCTCAGTTAAGCCCAACGCCGTCAAGACAATCCTGAGCGGCAACTTGGACGACGAGAACAACTACGACAAGCACCCCGTCAGCCCTGTAAAGGAAGATGTGAAGGTAAGCAAGAAAATGAACGTGGAAGTTCCCGCCCACAGCCTCATAATGTACACCATCAAGCTGTAACACCCCCACCAACCCATAACAAAGCGGGATGCACCTCGGTGCATCCCGCTTCCTATATTCCATAAGACCAATTACTTCCAAACACTCAATGTTTGATTATCGTTTCATAACTCAGAATTTTACGCTCCTTAAATTCCTCATCCTGACATCTAAAAACGATCGACCGCGACAACGCGCCAAACACTATGCGGTCGACATATCTGCCGTCCATTTTAGACGGTTTAGACCGATATATATACACCGAATCATCAATTCCAATCAATCCGGCCTCCTCACACTCATCCTTAGGAATGCATAATATATCATACTTTGATTTATGCATATCTTTCATCGACGGCAATTCAATCTCCTTCATACGCGAAAAAAGAAACGATTCAGCATTTTTACAATCCTCACGCAGCACAAGTCCCGGCAGCTCCTTGATGTCACATAAGTATATATTCTTCAAATCTATACCTATAAGAACCGAAACATGATTGAACAATCGCTCATCATGGCATACCACTTTCGATTTATAATGCCCATCTATTTTTTCATACTTACTCTTCCCCTTTTGATTGGCATCATTAAGCAACATCTTCACCTTTTGATTCAATACATCATCAGTTGATGTCCTCTTAAATCTACGGTAAGGGAATTTATTGGCGAAGCCCGAAGACCTTGGAGTCAACGAAATCTCACATATTTCATCGTTTTCATCAAATTTAAAGCTAAAATCGGCAAATGATATGTCATTATCAAGAGCAATTTTATTCCCTAACAAAATACTTTCCTCACCGGTAGCTGATATGAAGCAACAATATTCATCATCAGTAAGTATCCTCCCTTGATAGAATATCATCTCGTAAGGTTTAATTTCAAGTTTGTCATCAATTATCCGACAGCATAGAGCCATCGAATTGTCATCCGGAAATATCCACACTCGTTGTTCATCGTCCTTAACATCATCTACAAATATCCCGGGCAATGAATAACCTATAATGTCATAATCCCTTTGGAGCTCCTTCAAGTTTTGCAGCGATGTATTAATCTCCAAAGCGCCACCGATATCAACCAGCATTTTCCACATGTCAAGAATCGACAGATTCCGATTTTCACCTATAGCCGATTCGACTTTATTATAAAAACTCTTTACATGTGGAATCTCGTCAAACAACAGGCTCTGAGGTATTATCGAGCATAAATCATCCAGCATGTCACGAAATTTTTCATTCCTTCCGGGTGTCACTTCCCTATCCTGCTTAAGTTTGGGTTTAACTATACCGAATGTCATAAGCATCAGAAGCTCCGTGTCATAATACACTACTTCAGCATCTCTGTCATATATCATTTTACACATTTCATCGTCTAAATCTACATCCGATCTCTTTACTTCCAGACCCTCTTTTGTATAATTTTCCAATGAAACCGTACACACATTTTTCCAAAGAAACAATTTTTTCGCAAACACAAACTTATTTGACCTCATGTTGCCATAGAACCTTTCTTGGGTTATCAGCTTAACACACCGCTCAAATTCCCGTGTAAAATACTCGACCCCCAACGAATAATTTTCTTGAACGTAATTATCAAGACGGATAAACACACTTTTGATCCTCTCTTCATTCCATCGTTCACGATGGTCCTCTACATCACATCCGCATATTTTCGATATCATCTCCATGTCATTTGTCAGCAGACGATAATTGATAAAGCTATTCACAACTTCCTTGATGTTGCGATTATTTTCATCGATATTTTCATTCTTTTGATTGGTCATTGTGGTCGATTTTAGGCATAAACGGGAGTTTGACACCATATATGGCGATGAACTTTGAGATAGCCAAATTAGTCAAAATATTAATATTCAGCAAATTGCCTCTCGCCAAATTTCAATTTACCTTTGCTGATGTCAACAACAAAAATAGTAAAATTTAAACAAATAAGAACTCATGGATAAAAAATTTGACCACAAATACAGCGATATATTGGACAACCTGCCCGAATATGCCGACAAGCTAAATTCAAGGATTTCCGAAATTATCAGAGAATCGAAACAAAACCCCACCTTGATGGAATTATTAGTCCGACAAATCGGTATGCAAATAACCAAACGGCTACCCCCATTGATGTACACTCATCAACCGCCGTCATGCTACCGATCTATACTTGGTGAAACATCTATTCCAACAGCCAAATATGCCGATCGATTAGTTTACATCAATGTGAATCCCGACAAAGCCCTCGAAATCATAAGTGACATCCTGAAAATGCCCGAATGCCCTACTACGGCTACATCAACCAAGATTATTAACCACCAAAACGACCCGGAAATATGAAACCATCAAAAAACCATTACTTCTGCTACGACTGCATGAAGCCAAAAATGTTGTTCCCTTCCGAGAAAAAAGCTATGCGATGCATCGAAATGAACGCCGACGAAATCTTTGAGGAAACCGGCAAGCGACCTATTCGCTGCTACTACTGCATGGCTTGTGGCGGATGGCACATAACTTCCAAAAAAGCAAATCCGAGAAGCAAATCTAAGGTTGAACTATATTTCATGCATAAAGACAACATATTGAAGTCTTTCGGAGAAATTAATCAATCCGGCAATTCCACAAAGACACTGGCTGAAGTCATTAAAACCAAAGTGAATCAGCTTAAAAATGAAATAAATAGAAAACGCATAAACGACTCGGCTTGTAAAAGCCTTATTATCAATCTCATTGATGCGTTCACTGAAATATTAAAAGCTCGTATGATGACGGGAGATATTGACACCTGCTACATCAGCTTCAAAACTCTGTATAACAAATACTTTTCAAAGGTAAATAGGGGTTTAATCATTCAATCCCGGCCTATAGCATACTGACTTTTTTAATTTCCAACAACCAATATAAACTTATTATGAACCCTTTAGAATCAACACTAAGCCAAGCTCAGAACGAGGACTTGAAGCTCCTTTGTGACATCATCTGCAAAGACAAAGAGGGCAATTATCGCCTTACCGAAGAAATTTCCGGTACAACAACTTACAAAAATTGCTATCCCCTCTACATCAAAGGGATGATACCGGAACTTATCCATGAATTGCGTCTTTTTGGAGGTAACTCTATAGCCAATTTTTTTCGAGGAGGCGAAGGCCCCGAATATTCTGAGATACTGCGCGATGTAGCTCGAAAAAACAATGTTAATTACAACTACCGTGATTCCGATGAAATAGTCGAACAGTATCTGCTACAGAAACTTTTCAACGACTCAATCATGCGAGCCTCTAACGACGAGCTTAAGGAGATGATGAAAGAGTTGGGCTACCCCGTCACCAATTTCTCCCGTCAAGCAGCTATCACTACATTAATGGCAGCATGGAAAGCCGGTGGATTTAAAAGTTACATTCTTTTGGTATCGGTAGTCAACGCTGTGATGAAATTTCTAATCGGAAGGGGCTTGTCGCTTGCCGCCAATGCAACACTCACCCGCATGGCATCAATATTCATGGGACCGATTGGATGGGTATTGACTGCGTTGTGGTCAGTCATCGACATTGCAGGTCCCGCCTATAGAGTCACCGTTCCCGCCGTAATTCAGATTGCTTATATCCGCCAAAAGGCCCTCACTCACTCCCATCTCTGATTTCGCTCCCGACAATCTCAGTCACCCCCTCCCCGATATCAAGCCCACAACCTGATGTCCTCCACCAATAACTTCCTCAGCATCTCTCCTGAGGAAGTTATTCCTATTTAAAACACCTCTCCGAGGTCGACTTAATGTTGCTCCAAAAACAATTGATACAAAGCTACCGGACCGTAGTGCCACAACTTGGTTTCCTCATCTTCAAGCTGTTTATAAGTTGACGACTGGTATATTCGGTTCAATGCTTCCATTATACTCAATCCGAAATCCGAGGCATACATTACAGCCATCTTGCTAACTTTTCCGGGTAGCAAAAGATATAGATTTTTGGATGTTATCTTACGGTCGGTCATTTTGATATCCTATATGCTTTAATAAAACGTATAGCCGATAAAGCAGCTTCAACATCTTCATTATACTCATATACATTCAGCCATCCGCTCACAATATCGCCTTTGAACTTTCGTCTTACCCAACTATCAGCCTGCGCCCGTGAAGTTGTAAGATAAAAACCCGGCTCCATAGTCAAATGTACGATTTGGAGTTCTGATTTCAGGCAATTCTACAACACCACCCACACACCCCCATACCCATCGCTTTCGCGACATTATGGGGTGAAATCCGCCCTTCCCCGACATTATATTTGCAGAAAAAAATTTTTAATCTGTAAAACTATGAAAGACTCCTGTCTAACCATTCCGGCCAAGCTCTCAGCCTTCGCCGACCCCGACAACTCCGTGATTAACCTCCGAGAAAACAACGGAATCCTCAATCCCGTAGGCATGCCCTCGACCGTGGTCGATCTCCCCTGGTCGTTGCTCACCTCATTCAGCCACGACGACGGCACCGAAACCCTCTTTATCGTTGACGGACTTGCTCTTTCGGCTGTCCGTGGAGGCCGTGTGACCAAAATTGCCACACTACCTTCGGCGCCTGGTTGTGCCGTTGTCGACGGCCCAATGTTGATTGTCATGACCGATGAAGGCCCTTGGAGAGCCTGTTACGACATGATTTCGGAGCAGTGGCGCGAATTGGGATTGAATCCCGATTTCCCTGCCGTAGGGATTGAAATAGCCAATGAACGTGAATTCCGTGAAACCTCCGGATTTCTCGATTTTGACGACGAATACTCGCCGGCCGGCATGACTATGCAGCCCGGCGACAGTCGCATGCTCAACCGTCTGCTTATGGAGTCCTACGACCGTTTGAGCAATTCGGCTCTCTCGCAGGACTACTACGTGCATCCCGTCCTTGCTGCCTATCGTATAATCGGCGACGATGGCGCCGTGTTGTATCGTTCCACCCCGGTTCTCGTTTCGCCACGAGGCTTTGAAATCGTGAAGCCGCTTAACGCAAGGCTCTACACAAGCGGCGGCAACATGTCGATGAGCAGTGGAGTTGACATTTCGCTCACCGGTTTCCGGCTTGCATTGCGTTCGCCCGCCGTTGTTGATTCGCCGTGGGCCGACAAGGCTGTTGCTCTCGAACTGCTCGTCACTCCACCGCTCGACCCTGTGCGCCGCTCCGAGTCGGCCCGTGTTTCACTTGGCTCTCCCGATGGCTCGATTCGTCCCTTTTCTGTCAGGATGCCTCTTGTCGGCGAATATCCCTCGATGGTTCAGCGTGCTTTTGAACGCTTTGACCTGATTGCCAAGGTAGCCGCCCGCTATACCAATCCCTTCAAGGGCGGAATAGCCCCCGAAGGCGGCACTCTTGTTCCTCTCCCTTGGTCCTACAAATACAATGTGCCCTACGATGGCCGCTCGGTGCAGATTGCTCTTGCCGTAAAGTCAATTCCCGAAACTCCTCCCTTTGAGCTCTCGCTTCCTCACACATTTACGGCAGGTTCCGCCGCACTTGTAGGCGACATGGCGGTATGGGGCGACATAACCCCCGTTCACGCCTTGCCCTCGGGAGCCGACCAGCTTGCCGCATCGACCACGGGCGGTGTGGGATGGAATGCGGTGACTCGTGTCACGATAACCTCACGCGACGGTCGTAAGGAGATTATTTCGCGCTCCTCGGGTGGCGATGACAACGCACCCGCTTCGCTATGGCCTGTGGTGGCCTATCCCCACCCCGATGCAACGAAGATGGAGGTGCGCATCACCCGCACCGACGGCATCGTGTTTACCCGCACTTTCATGCTTGCTCCCGGTCCTGATGGCACAGTGGCCTGTTCATCGGCTGTCGACTGCACCCCCGTTGCGGTTGAGGACAACTCCACGGCCCACGAAGTCATATCACCTCTAATGGAGCGTGTCAACTCGCGCCGTCCCGGATTGATTGTTGCCGCTTCGGCCTCCTCTCCGCTTGCTCCGCTGTCGCAGCTTCCCGTGTCGCAGGGTGCTGTTACAGCCCTTACCGCCGCCTCAGGGTCGTCGAGCGCATGGGACTTCGCTCGCCGTCATCTCTACGCATTCACCTCGTCGGGAATATATGCCGTGGCGGTGAACTCCTCTATGTCGCTCGCCTCGGCCCACATCATCGACAGCCGGTGTGTGATGTCGCGCGACTGCGTGGCCTTTTCTCCCGAAGGTGTATATGCCGTGGCCTCAGGCGACCTGCTGAAAGTCACCGGTTCGCGGGCCCAAACCGTTGTGCGCTCTTGCGGCGGCGATGCCGTGGCCTGGAGCGTGTCGCGCGGCGAGTTGTGGCATGTTGCAACCGACGGCACCGTCAGGGTCATGAATCCGCGTTCGTTGTGGTATGTGCGCAAGGGCGTCGTTCCGCAGTCGATGCTCTCGTCGGGCAGTCGCCTTTATCTTACCACCGGCACTGCATTGCTCGATGCCTCGGTCGAGAGTATCGGCGAGGTCGATGTGGCGTGGCGTTCGCGTGTCGAGCTGCCTGAGCCGTATACCCTGCGCCACTGTTCACGGCTGTCGTGTGTCATGTCGGCCGGTCGTGGCAAGTTGACCATGAACCTGTCGGGCGACAATGGCTCGGGACATCCCCACAACCTTTTGGCGGGCGACTTTGAAGCCCCAGTGTGGAATGTCGTCACTCGCCGCATTCTCGGGCCGGCGCGCCGTTTCCTCACTGTGAGTTTGGCGGGCACCGTTGACTCCGGGGCCTTGATTGCACGGTTTTTAGTTGACTTCGGCGATGGAAGGCGTAAATATTGACGAAATCCTGCGCGAGAACGTGCGTCGCAACCACAGTCGCGTTGTCAATTACGACCCGATTAGAGGTATCGATTGCCTCGGCGTGCGCCGTGAAGTTGACAGCCCCGACTCTCATTTGCCTGAACTGGTGCCTGAGGCTATGCTCGACGACCGTTGCTACATTGCCGCGTCGGGCGATGCCGTGGGATGGGTGAAACTGCGCTCGATCTACGACTTCGAGTACTGGGCGGCCAAGTGCGTCAAGATTAAGGACAAGCTCACGGGGCGCGATGTGCCATTCGTGCTTAATCGTCCGCAGCGTCGAGTGCTTGGCGTGCTCGAGAAGCAGCGCCTTGCCGGCCGACCGTTGAGGCTGATTATGCTAAAGGCGCGTCAGTGGGGCGACTCCACGCTTGTGCAGATGTATATGGCATGGATTCAGTGTACGCAGTGTCGCAACTGGCACTCGCTCATCTGCGCCCATGTCAAGGACACTGCCGCATCCATCAGGGGCATGTACACCAAGATGCTTGCCTGCTATCCGCAGGAGTATTGGGCCGAAGAGTCGCCTCCGCAGTTCCGTCCCTACGAGCGGTCGATCAACACCCGTGTCATCTCGGGGCGTGATTGCCGTGTCACCGTTGGATCGAGCGAGGGGCAGGAGGCTGTGCGCGGTTCCGACTATGCAATGGCTCATCTCAGCGAGGTGGCTTTCTGGCCCGATACCGCCATGCGCTCGCCCGAAGGGTTCATCCGTGCCGTGTGCGGAGGCATAGCGCGTGCTCCGCTCACCCTCATCGTGCTTGAAAGCACCGCCAACGGCGTGGGCAACTATTTCCATGCCGAGTGGCTGCGCTCGGTGCGCGGCGAGAGCGACAAGGCCGCCGTGTTTGTACCGTGGACCGAAATCGACATCTACGCCGACGAGGTGCGCGATGCCGCTGCGCTATGGGAGGCGATGGACGACTATGAGCGCAAGCTGTGGGACGACGGCTGCACGCTGGAGCAGATTCAGTGGTATCACGACAAGCGCCGTGAGTATCCGTCGCGCGAGCTGATGGCCGCCGAGTATCCTTTAGACGATGTGGAGGCATTTGCCAACACCGGCTACGGTGTATTTGGCATCGACCTTGTGAGCCGTCTGCGCGAGCGATGCCTGCCGCCCGTGGCTGTGGGCGATGTGACAGCTCTCTCGCTCAAGGGATTCGGTGCGCTGGAGGGTGTGCGCTTTGTCGCCGACTCGCGCGGGCCGCTCAAGGTGTGGCATTTTCCTGACAACGGGATGTCGCGTTGGAACAACCGCTATGTCGTGGCGGTTGACATCGGAGGCCGCTCGGCTGCAAGCGACTTCTCGGTCATCGCCGTGATCGACCGCATGGGTGCGTCGGGCAAGCCGGAGATTGCCGCACAGTGGCGCGGACACATCGACCACGACCTGCTCACATGGCGTGCCGCATCAATAGCGCAGTGGTATGACTCGGCCCTGTTGGTGATTGAGAGCAACACTCTTGAAACCGAAAACACCGACGGCGAGCACTCGCTCTACATGTTGTCGGAGCTGAATCATGTCTACCCCAATCTCTACCGTCGTCCGCTGCTCGACAGCGTGCGAGGCGGCGAGGAGCTTCGCGTGGGATTTCACACCAACCGCTCGACCAAGAGCATCGTCATAAATCATCTCATAGGTGTGGTGCGCGACGATGCCTATGTGGAGCGCGATGTCGATGCGTGTGACGAACTGGCCGTCTACGAGTGCCGGCAGTCGGGACGATTCGCGGCGAAGCCGGGCCACCATGACGACATCCTCATGACTCGTGCCATAGGGCTTTATGTGGCGTCGGGAATGCCCGAGCCGGTACCGCGCCGTCGCAGTTCATTTCCGGGACATTATGTCAGAATTATTTGATATAGCACTCCCTTTTATTGCAAATTGTTGGTCTGTCGACCGTTATACTGCTACTTTTTTCACAATGATGCTTGAAATCGGTGTAATTTATAATGTCACAGGCCTTTATGGCACATTTTTCCATATAATGTGCCATAGGTTAAGGTTTTGTTAAAATTTGCTAAGCAATGGAATAAATTCTTATATTTGCTGACGCATTTTCAACTAAATCATACATATATGGCAAAAGTTCAAGGGGCGGTGGTAATAAATGAGGAGCGTTGCAAGGGCTGCAACCTGTGCGTCATGGCCTGTCCTGCCGATGTTTTGGCTCTCCAGTCAAAGGAAGTAAACAACCGTGGTTATCATTTTGCCTACATGGCCAACGAGCAAGCCTGTATAGGATGCTCGAGCTGTGCAGTTGTCTGTCCCGACGGGTGCATCGAGGTGTACCGTGTGGTTACAAAATAAAATAGATGACCAATCGTGGTATCACATAAATTATGAAAGAAGATATAAAATTGATGAAAGGCAATGAGGCTATAGCCCATGCCGCAATTAGATACGGAGCCGACGGTTACTTCGGCTATCCCATTACGCCGCAGAGCGAAATCCTTGAAACCCTCGAGGAGCTGATGCCCTGGGAGTCAACCGGCATGGTTGTGCTTCAGGCCGAGAGCGAAATCGCGGCCATCAACATGGTGTATGGCGGTGCCGCCTGTGGCAAGGCCGTTTTCACCTCATCCTCTTCGCCCGGCGTAAGCCTGAAGCAGGAGGGTATAAGCTATATAGCCGCCGGCGAGCTGCCCGCACTCATCATCAACGTGATGCGCGGCGGCCCGGGACTCGGCACCATACAGCCTTCGCAAGCCGACTATTTCCAGGCTACCAAGGGCGGCGGCCACGGCGACTACAAGCTCATAACTCTTGCCCCTTCATCGGTGCAGGAGATGGCCGATTTCGTGGGACTCGGATTTGACCTGGCGTTCAAGTACAGGACTCCCTCAATCATTCTTGCCGACGGAATCGTGGGCCAGATGATGGAGAAGGTGGTGCTGCCTCCGCAGCGCAAGCGCCGCACCGACGCCGAGATAGCCGAGCAGTGTCCCTGGGCGGTGACCGGCAAGCCGTCGACCCGCTCGCGCAACGTGATGACAACCCTCGAGCTCGACCCTGCCGTGATGGAGGAGATCAACAACCGCCTGCAGGCCAAGTACCGCATAATCGAGGAGAACGAAGTACGCTTCCAGAGCTATGGCACCGACGATGCCGATTACCTGATTGTGGCCTTCGGCTCAATCGCCCGCATCTGTCAGAAGTGTGTCGAGGAAGCCCGCGCACAAGGAGTGAAGATAGGACTGCTTCGCCCGATAACGCTGTGGCCGTTCCCCACCGATGAGATCAAGCGGCTCGCTTCGCGTGTCAAGGGAATCCTCGTGGTGGAGATAAACGCCGGCCAGATGATAGAGGATGTGCGCCTCGCATGCCACGACTCGGTGCCCGTGTACCACTACGGCCGTCTTGGCGGCATCGTTCCCAATCCGCAGGAGGTTGTCGACGCGTTCTTCAACTATTTTCCCGAGGCCAATAAACAATAGTCAATAATGCTGTTACCGACTAAACGACAATGGATATCAAAGATATAATCAACCCTGAGAACAAGGTCTACACCAAGCCTCGCCTGCTCAACGACAACCACATGCACTACTGCCCCGGATGCAGCCACGGCGTTGTGCACAAGCTGATTGCCGAGATTGTGGATGAGATGGGCCTTGAGGACAAGACGATAGGAATCGCACCGGTGGGATGCGCCGTGTTTGCTTACAATTATGTCGACATCGACTGGATCGAGGCCGCCCACGGCCGCGCTCCGGCAATTGCGACTGCCGTTAAGCGACTGTCGCCCGACCGCATGGTTTTTACCTATCAGGGCGACGGCGACCTCGCCGCAATAGGAACCTGCGAGTCGATTCACGCTGCCAACCGAGGCGAAAACATCACGATCATATTCATCAACAACGGCATATACGGCATGACGGGCGGTCAGATGGCGCCCACCACGCTTGAGGGTATGAAGACATCGACCACCCCCTACGGCCGCCGCGTTGACCTTAACGGCTATCCGCTGAAGATAGGCCCCATATTCGCCATGCTGGAGGGTACATGCTATGTCACCCGCCAGTCGGTGCACACCCCGGCCAATGTGCGCAAGACCAAGGCCGCGCTGAAGCAGGCGTTCCGCAACTCGATGGAGGGCCTCGGCACCTCGGTGGTGGAGATTGTGAGCACATGCAGCTCGGGATGGAAGATGACTCCTCACGAAGCCAATGTGTGGATGGAAGAAAACATGTTTGCCCACTACCCGCTGGGCGACCTTAAAAACACAGTGAAGAAATGAAGGAAGAGATAATCATAGCCGGATTTGGCGGACAGGGTGTGCTGTCGATGGGCAAGATACTTGCCTACGCCGCTTTAATGAACGACCTTGAGGTGAGCTGGATGCCGGCCTACGGCCCGGAACAACGCGGCGGTACGGCCAATGTGACCGTGATACTCAGCGACACTCCCATAAGCTCGCCCGTGCTCGACAGCTACGACATAGCCGTGGTGCTTAACCAGCAGAGCCTCGACAAGTTTGAGCCTAAGGTGAAGCCCGGCGGACTGCTGATATATGACTCCTACGGCATACACCGCGCACCCCAACGCGGCGACATCACCGTACACGAGATAAAGGCGATGGACGCGACATTTGACATGGGCAACAGCAAGGCCTACAACATGGTGGTGCTTGGCGCACTACTCGGCATACGCGACCTTGTGCCTCTCGACGCCGTGATGCGCGGATTGAAGAAGACGCTTCCCGAGCGTCATCATCACCTGCTGTCGATGAATGAGGAGGCTATACAGCTTGGCATGACACTTGTGAACGAAAAATAAACCCGAAAAGGATGAAATAAAGGTCAAGCCTTACATAAACGCAAAGCAGCGGATTCCGGCACCCCCGAAGTCCGCTGCTTTTGCTTAAGATAGCTGCTCAGGGGAGCAGACGCTGCAGCAGGGTTGTGCCGTCGGGAGAGTAGGGAATGATGGCGGCGGCGATGATGATCAGTGTCATCACGGCTACGACTATGAGCGTGCCGTAGCGCACGGCTGCGGGCGGGCGCGTACCTATGATGCTGTCTCTTATACACATCTGACGCTGCCGACGATCGCATAA